>JACZCZ010223676.1_pt1 | contig 68788 bp, 48 predicted proteins | sample 8641811 | NCBI WGS metagenome assembly JACZCZ01 (sample SAMN15324610, study PRJNA640507) | soil metagenome | isolation source: intercropping peanut in the first line | place: China: Luxin town, Laibin City, Guangxi Province | collected 2019-07-25 | depth 10cm m | reverse complement strand
CCGTCGGGACTGTCGGCGCTGTTCTTCACGGAGATGTGGGAGCGCTTCAGCTTTTACGGCCTGCAGGCACTCCTAATTCTCTATCTCGTGCTGCCGGTCGAGGAAGGCGGGCTCGGCTTCTCCGTATCGCGAGCCGCGATCATCTACGGCGACTACACGATGTCCGTCTATCTGCTGTCGATCGCCGGTGGCTACATCGCGGACCGTTGGCTCGGCGCCGCATGGGCGGTGATGTGCGGCGGGCTTATCATCGTCGTGGGTCACGTATGTCTCGCCAGCGGCGCGGTCGATTTCCTGTTTGCAGGACTCGTGTGTGTGTCTGTCGGCACCGCGCTGCTCAAGCCGAACGTAACGGCGCTCGTTGGGCGGCTTTACGATTCCAACGACACGCGACGCGATGCGGGATATTCGCTCTACTACATGGGTATCAGCGTTGGCGCGCTGCTTGCTCCGATTGTGTGCGGATATCTCGCACAGGGTGAGGAATTTCGCCGCTGGCTTGCGGACGCGGGCTGGGATCCGCGGACGAGCTGGCATTGGGGATTCGCGGCGGCGGGCGTCGGGATGTGCGTCGGGCTCGCGGTGTTCGCGTCGTCATGGTCTCGCTGGCGTTCGCTCGCGCGCGAGGAGACGATGCGGAGCGTCGCTGAGTCGGCGGCATTCGATTCGCGTCGCCTGCTCGCCATCGCCTTCTTCTGCATCTGCGCGATCGTGTTCTTTGCCACTGCCAAGCAGGCGGGCTCGTCGCTCAATCTGTTCGCTGATCGTTATACGCAGAACGAGCTCTTCGGTTGGGACTTTCCTTCCACGTGGTTCCAGTCGATGAATGCCTTGTGGGTCATCGTACTGACGCCGGCCTTCTCCGTGCTGTGGCTGCGCATGGGTGCACGTCAACCGACCGGTCCGACGAAAGCGGTCTGCGGGGTGGCCGCCGCAGCCGGATCATTGCTCGTCATGACCGCGGCAGCGGCAGCTTCGACCGATGGACCAGTCAGTCCGCTGTGGTTGGTCGCATTCTATCTCGTGCTGACGATCGGCGAGCTGCTTGTGAGCCCCGTCGGCCTGAGTAATCTGACGCGGCTCGTGCCGGCGCGACTGACGGGATTGACGCTCGGCGCATGGTTCGTCGCAATCGCGCTCGGCGCGAAACTGGCGAGCTACGCAGCGGTTGCCATGGGGGAGGGCGGAACCGAGGTCTTGAGCTCGCTGTTTGCGCAACAAGCGGCTGTGGTCGCTGTGATCTGCGTGGTACTTGCGTTGCTGGCCAGGCGTGTTCGCGCGGCGATGCTGGATGCGAGGCCGGCGTGATCTCCCCGGACATCCAACGACAGGTCATCTCCTGGCGCCGCGACTTTCACCAGCACCCGGAGCTCGGATTCCTGGAGTATCGCACCGCTGCGCGCGTCGCGGCTGAGCTCACGCGCTTGCGCGGCTGCACCGTCAAGGTCGGCAGCGAGGTGATGCGTCCTGCAATGGTGCTGGACAGCCCTGCGCCTGATGTCCATGCACAGGCGCGCCGCGAAGCGTTGGCGAACGGAGCCGACGCATACTGGGTGGAGCGCTTCGCGGATGGCTTGACGGGCGTGGTGGCCGAATGGACGTTCGCGCGACCCGGGCCGGTTGTCGCCTTTCGCTTCGACCTCGACGCGCTGCCGATCGACGAGCCGTCCGATGCCGCGCATGCCCCATATCGCGAAGGCTTCTCTGCGAAGTATTCGGGTCGCATGCATGCCTGCGGGCACGACGCCCACACGGCCATGGGCTTGGGGCTCGCTACGGCTCTGGCGCAGTCGTCCGACGACTGGTGCGGCACCGTCAGATTGATCTTTCAGCCGGCGGAAGAAGGCTGTCGCGGTGCGAAGTCCATGGTCGCCGCCGGAGTGGTCGACGACGTGGACTGGCTCATCTGCAGTCATCTGGGCGTTGCGACCAAACGCCTCGGTCAGGTGGCATGCGGCACAACCGGCATGCTCGCAACGTCCAAGTTCGCCGCGAGGTTCAGCGGCCGCGCTGCTCACGCTGCCGTTGAACCGGAGCTCGGGCGCAATGCGCTGCTCGCTGCTTCCACCGCAGCCCTGCAACTGCACGCGCTTCCAAGGCACGGCGCGGGCGAATCGCGAGTAAATGCGGGGCAGCTGATCTCGGGCACAGCCACCAACGTCATCGCTTCGCACGCGGTGTTGCGTTTCGAGGTCCGGGGCGAGACCACCGACATCAATCGGTACATGGCAGAGGCCGCGCAGCGCGTTGTGCGATCCGCCGCTGCGATGTACGACGTCTCCGTTGAGATCGAGGTGTTGGCCGAAGCGCTGGGAGTGCGCTGCGATCCGGAGATGATTGCGCTGGTCCGCCAAGCTGCTATGGCCACCGGCGGCATCGACGAGATCTTCGACACGTTGCCCGACACGGGCTCGGACGACGCCACGCTCCTCATGGACGCCGTTCAGGCGCGCGGCGGCCGCGCGACTTACCTGCTCGTCGGTACGTCGATGATCGCTGGCCACCACCGCGACCAGTTCGATCTGGATGAAGCCTCGATGTCCCTCGGGATCGATCTGTTCCTCAACATCTTGCGTCGGACCACCCATCTCGTCTCAGGGTAAACGCCTGTTGGATCGTTCTAATCAGTGAGAGGTCCTGAAATGCGAATGATGAAGCATCTTCGCGATCTGCTCGCGGTACTGACTGCGTGCGGATTGCTGCTCATGGGGCAAGCGCACGCGGACTCGCGGGGCGACGCGGCGCGTGCGTACCTCGAGCGCTGGCGCGCGGACTCGGGTGCGCCAGGTGTGTCGGCCGCCGTGATGGTGGGCGATCAGATCGCATTCGCAGGCGGGATCGGCACCGCGGATCTGCAGACGGGGTTAGCGCAGGATACGCGAACGGTGCACGGCATAGGATCTATCTCGAAAGCGCTGGTCGTCGTCGCCATCATGCAGCTCGTCGAGCAGAAAAAAGTACGCCTCGACGATGAGATCCAGGTTTACGCGCCGTGGTTTCCGCGCAAGCAGAAGCCGATTACGGTTCGCCAGCTGCTCACCCATACCTCCGGCATCCGCCACTACCGTCCGGGCGAGTTCGGACCCAACGACGTGATGTCGTTCCGCTACTACGACACGTTCGAGGAATCGACGCGTTACTGGCGCGACGAACCCCTGCTGTTCGACCCCGGGACGCACTGGGCTTACTCGACTTACGCCACGAGCCTGATGCAAGCGATCGTCGAGTCTGCGTCAGGGCTGGATCTCGAGACGTATCTGACGGATCACATCTGGCGGCCAGCGGGAATGGCGGACACGCGGCTCGACATCAGTGCACGCATCGTGCCGCGACGCGGTCAGGGCTATCAGCGCAACGAGCGCGGGATCCTGGAGAACGTTCAGAACGAGGACGTGAGCTACAAGTATGCCGGCGGAGGTGTCCTCTCCACCGACGAAGATCTGTGCCGCTTCGGCCGCGCGCTCCACGCGGGAGTGTTGCTGGAACCCGAATCCCTGGCCGAGATGTTCCGGCTGCAGTTGCCTGCCGACATTCCGTACACACAGGCAGAGAAGGACGCGCACGCAAAGCTGCCCCCGACGCGGCGACCACGTTCGCGCGGGCTGCGACAGGGATTGATCTTCAACATCGAAACAGATGCGCTCGGCCGCCCCTACGTCGGTCATAGCGGCAGCGTCAAAGGCGTGAGCTCGCGCTTCATCTATTTCACGAAGCACGGCGTCGTCGTCGCCCTGCATTTCAACATCTCGGACACCGGCAAGAACGTGAACGTGATGCAGGCAGCGGAGGCGCTCGCGGCGCTTTATCTGCCCGACCAGAGCGCGGCGCGCAAAGCGGAGAAGTGAGGGCGAATCCGGTGATTCTTCAGATGAGCTCGCTGGCGGCCGCCGCCTAAGCTCGATTGCGACTGCGAATCCATGTGGATTCCGGGCATCAATAACATTCGGGGAAGGTCACTCATGGGCAACAAATTTCGCAACGTGATGATGGGCTCCGGCCTGACGTTGTTGACGAATCTCTCGTTCGCGCAATCGGCTTCCGAAGCCGTACAGAGCGGAGAGATCGAGGAAGTGACGGTAACGGGTTCGCTGCTGCGTGCCCAAGGCGAGCCCGAAGAGGGTACCGCGCCGCTCGTCGTCATTTCGAGCGAAGACATCCAGAAGCGCGGTAACACGACTGTGTTCGAGGCGGTGGCGACGCTGCCGGAGCTGTCGGGCTTCGTCGACAACGATACCCGAGCGGGCGCGAGCGACACCAAGCAGGTGAACCTTCGCGGTCTCGGCGCTCAGTACACTGTCGTGCTTATCAACGGCCGCCGACTCGGCGCAAACAATCTGAACCTGATTCCCTTCGCCGCCGTCGAGCGCATCGAAGTCCTGAAAGACGGTGCGTCGGCTGTATACGGCTCCGACGCGCTGGCAGGCGTCGTGAACGTCATTCTCAAGCGCGGCTACGACGGCGCCCAGATTTCCGCCGACTATGGCAACACGACGCACTACGGCGACGGCAGCCGAACCAACACTTCTGCGGTCGTGGGGATCACCGGCGAGCGCGGTGAACTGCTCATCGCCGGGGAGTACCAGGACCAGAATTCGATCTCCAGTCTCGAGCATCCGCTCGGCCAGAGCGACGATTTCCGTTCGTTCGGCAGTATCGACAGGCGGGTGCAGGCGAACAACCCCGGCGCCATCCGCCTCCCTAACGGCTCTCGGGTCATGCTGGATCGATCATTCACCGCCGGCCAGACGGGTGCCAGCGCGGCGGACTACGTGCCGGCTTACGACAACAAGCTTTCGAAGCAGCGGCCGAACGATCTGCAGAACGAGCGCAACTCGGGGACGTTCTTCGCGTCCGGCGAGTACAGCGTGATCGACGATCGTCTCAAGTTCTTCGCGGAGTTCCTGTCGAAGTCGACGAAGTTGCAATACGTGGATCATCGTGGCACCACGTTCGACCTTGACGTGCCCGCGACGAACTACTGGAATCCGTTCGACCAGAACGTGCGCGTCACGTATCAGCTCGACTACGGCACCGCCCCCGGTCGCGCGGAGCGCCCGCTGGAGTCCCTGGTGGGCGAGATGAGCACGCGCATGTTCACGGTGGGCTTCCGTGGCACGATCGGCCCGTTCGACTACGACGTGGCGCACAGCGACTGGTTCAACGACGAAGTGCAGTCTCACAACGGGCTGAGCCGCGCCGCGATCCTCGCGCAGCTCGCGCGCACCGATCCCGGTGCGCTGAACCTGTTCGGCAACGCCGCGGTGACAGAGGAGCAGCTGGCGCCGGCCCGCGCGCTGTTCAAGCGCAACTACGAGGACTTCGTCAAGTCGACGACGGCGGTCGTGCGCGTGTCGCCTTTCAGTCTGCCGGCGGGCGAGGTCGGTCTGGCCGTTGGCGCGGAGCATCGCAATCAAGGCTTCTCGAACATCCTCGACGACTCGCTGAGCCGCTCCGCCGACTCGATATCGCTGCCATTCCTGAACGACTTCAGCCTGGCGCTCGAGCGCGAGATCGACGCGCAGTTCGCCGAGGTGAGCCTGCCGCTCGCGGGCGCAGACAGCAATGCACCCGGCGTACGGGCCTTCGACTTGACATTGGCCGCACGCCGTGAAGACTTCAACGACTTCGGCGACGCCACGGTGTCCCGCGCGACCTTCCGCTGGCAGCCGCTCGAGTCCGATGTACTGGCCGTTCGCGGAAGCTACAGCGAGAGCTTCTATGCGCCCGAGCTGCGCGATCTGCTGCCGTTCGGCGATACGAACGAAACACTGCTGACCGACCCGCTGATCCTGGTGAACGGCGCACCGCTGCGCTACCCGATGCGCACGATCGGCGGAGGCAATCCCGATCTCGAACCGACCACCGGCAAGTACTACAACCTGGGTGTCATCTTGAGGCCGAGCTTCGTTCCGGACCTCAGGCTCATCGTCGATGCGTGGAAGCTCGACCAGGTGAAGGCGTTCGTGTACCCATCGACCCAATCGGTCGTGAACGGCACTTCGCCGGGCTCGGTCACACGCAGTCCGACGGCGCTTCCGGGCGAGCCGATCGGCCGCATCACTGAAGTGATCGCCATTCCGCAGAACGCGGCGACGCGGACCGTGGAGGGCATTGACCTCGATATCAGCTATGTCAAGGACATGGGGGACTGGGGTCGCCTCAGCGTCGATTCGAACAGCACGTACATGCTGAAGTGGAAGTACGACCAGGCGAACGGCCGGGGCGAGCAGAATGCGCTCGGGCAGGTGTCGCAGTACTTCTTTGGCGACATCAACCCGCGCATCCGCTCCAATCTCACATTGGGCTGGCAGCGGGGTTCGGTCAATGTGAGCCTGGCCAACATCTTTGAGAGGGGCGTCGTCAATCCCAACGACAGCTGGCGCAAGATCGACGACTACATCAGGACGAATCTCACCACGACCTTCGACCTGAGCTCGTTCGAGTCGCTTGGCAGGACGCAGATGTGGGTGAGCGTCCTCGATGTCTTCGACCAAGGCACGCCGTTCGTGTTCGGGAGAACTGCGGGACTCTCGAGCGACTATCACTACGACTACGTGGGGCAGTTCGTGTCGGTCGGTATTCGCCACAAGTTCTGAAGAGAGTGACATGCAGCGACGTTCGTTTCTCATCGCTGGCGCCGCGGCAGGTGCAATTCATGCCCTGCCGCGCATGATCGGCGAGGCAAGTGCCGCGACTGCCGAAGGTTTTATTCGTGTTGTCGACGGAGTGCCTTCGGGTACGCTTGCGGCGGGGACATACGAGTCGCGGCTGCGCTACGATGTGCTCACGCCGATGCGCGACGGCGTGAACCTCGCCATGGATTTGGTGTTCCCGGATGCGCCCGGTCCGTTTCCCACGATCCTGGTTCGCACTCCCTACAACAAAGTGTCGTTTCGGGCCAAGAACCAGCTCCTTCCGGAGCTGGTTCGCCGCGGTTACGCGGTGGCGGTTCAGGACGTGCGCGGCCGCTTCAACTCACGCGGCAACTTCGACCCGTATCGCCAGGAACCGAACGACGGTTTCGACACGATCGAATGGCTGGCGCGGCAAAGCTGGTGCGACGGTCATGTCGGCATGATCGGCGGTTCCTACACGGCACAGAACGAATGGCTCGCAGCCTCGCAGGCGCCCAAGGCGCTCAAGGCAATCGTTCCAACCGCATCGCCACCCGGTCATCCGTTTCTCAACGAGCCGTTCTACGGCGGCGCCTTTCTGCTGGGCCTGACGGAATGGATGTTCGCGCTCGGACTCCATAGCGAGCACGTGCCGGGAATGGTCGACGTTTTCACGCGCGAGCAAAGCTACTTCGACACGCTGCCGCTGGCGGCCGTCGAAGGGCGAATTGGCATGCACAGCCCGTGGTTCCAGGAGTGGTTACGCCATCCGACGTACGATGCATTCTGGGAGTCTTGCGGGTACGAGCAACACTGGTCGCGAATGACGGTGCCGGCGCTCAACATCACGGGTTGGTGGGACATGAATTTCCTCGGTGGCCCTCGCAATTTCGTCGGGATGCGGCGCGAGGGCGCGACTGTCGAAGCGCGCGAGGGGCAGCGGCTCGTCATCGGACCGTGGCCGCACCGGCCGAATCGCCATCGCAGCTTGAGTGGCGTCGATTTCGGCGACCGCGCAGTCACCGGGCTCAATGCGTATACGCTGCGCTTCTTCGACTACTGGCTCCGCGGAGCGACCAACAATGGCATCGGTGAGGACGCGCCGGTGCACGTCTTCGTGATCGGAGCCAACGAGTGGTGGGAATCGACACAATGGCCGCTGCCGGGCACATCGCCGACACCGTTCTATCTGCACAGCTCGGGTCAAGCAAACACGCACAGCGGTGATGGCACGTTGTCTCGAAAGCGGCCGGGCCGCGAGCCGTACGATCGCTATGAATCCGACCCGCTTGATCCGATTCGGGTCACATGGAATATCGAAGAGGGGCCGGTCGACGATCGCAACGAGACTATTCGGCCCGACGTACTGTGCTACACCTCGGAGGTACTGCGCGAGCCGCTCGATGTCGTCGGAGCGGTGAGCGCTGTACTCTACGCATCATCTTCGGCGCGCGATTGCGATTGGCACATCCGGCTGGTCGATGTGCACCCTGACGGCGCGGCTCGCTTTCTCTGTCACGGGGCACTGCGCGCCCGGTTCCGCGACGGCTTCGAGAAAGCGGTGTTTCTGGAGCCGGATGTGGTCACTCGCTTCGAGATCGACATGACCTGTACTGGCGTCCGCTTCCTGCCGGGCCACCGCATCCGCGTCGAGATCGCCTCAAGCTGGTTCTCGCGCTTCGACCGCAATCCCCAAACCGACGCAGCCAACTGGATGACGGACACGCGAGCCCCTGTCGTCGCCCAGCAAAGGATCTACCACGATCGCGAACGCCCTTCGCACGTGCTGCTGCCGCTGATTCCCGTCGCGCCCCGGCGGAGCTGAGAAGGATTGCCTCATGACGCTGAGCGATTGGATCACCGTGCTGCCGGTGGGCGCCTTCCTGGTGCTGGCACTGTTGAGAACGCCGAGGTGGCGCGCCTGGTCTGGCGCGCTGTTGATCCTCGCGTCGTTAGCCGCGGCAGTTCGACTCGCTCGCGGCGACGGGCATTGGCAGATGACGCCCGCGCTTATCGTGCTAGCCGGCGCGCTGATCGCGACCGCTCTGATGTATACGACGAGATGGCGCCGGTGGGTCGCCGGCCATCGCTGGACACGCGTAGCTGCTGGGCTTGTCCTGCTGGCGGTGCTGCTGCTCACGCCGGTCGCCTACTGGATGTTTCCGCTATTCGAGCTGCCGCATCCGTCGGGTGCGTTCGCCATCGGAACCACCGAACTCTATCTCATCGATGAGTCGCGGTCCGAGGTCCATACGGCGAGTCCGCTCGACCGCCGCGAGTTGATGGTAAAAGTCTGGTACCCGGCGGAAGCCGGCGTGTGCAAGCGTTTCGCTCCTTACCTCGAACGTGCTCCTGCCCTTGCGCGGGCCGTGAATCGCGACAAGTGGCCGCTGGGAACGGTGTTGAGTCATCTCGATCAGATCGCGACGCATGCATGTACAGATGCACCGGCCGCGGCGGCGCAGCCCAGGTATCCCGTCCTGCTCTTCTCGCACGGTCTGACAATGGGTTACGCAGCACAGAACACGGTGCTCATGGAGGAGTTGGCCAGTCGCGGCTACATAATCTTCTCGATCGATCATCCGTATCAAGGTCTCGCCGCGGTGTTTCCGAATGGACACGTCGCGACGTTCAGCGGCGACGCGTGGGCAGGGCCGAGCGATGCGCCGGGTTCGACGGAGTACCTGCGCGCGAAGGCGGACGCGAAGAAGAGCCTCGATCCAACCGTGCAGCGGCGGTTCCAGCAGCTCAGCGTGCATGAACGCCCGCTCGAGGCGCAGCGTCGGCGTCTCTGGTACCAGTACTGGTCGGAAGATCAACGCTTCGTGCTCGATCAGCTCGAGCTCATCGACTCCGGCGCCGATCCGACGCCGCTGAAAGGCCGTCTCGATCTCGCTCGTGTGGGTATATTCGGGATGTCCTTCGGTGGTGCGACGTCGGCGTGGACGTGCGCACACGATGCGCGCTGCAAAGCAGGCATCAATCTCGATGGCTTCGGCAACGTCCTCGTCGAGCTCCCGCCGCACCGTCAGCCCTTCATGTCGGTGAACAGTGAAGGGGAGACGGCCAACACCTTGTTCCTCGACAAGGACGTCGGCTACCGCTACTACGCGCAGATCAAAGGCGCCGTGCACCTTGACTTCACCGACTTCCCGTTGATCTCGCCGCTGGCCAAAGTGGCGCTGGGGCGCGCGCCGAGCGGCCAGATCGACACGTCACGCATGCTGCAGCTCACAAGCGCGTACGTGACTGCATTCTTCGACTGTCACTTGCGCGGTCAGTCTTGCGAGCTGCTCGAGGGGCCGTCGTCGAGGTACCCGGAGGTCACGTTCATCTCCGAGTTGCCGGTTTTGTCGCGGAGCAAGGAGGCTTCTGCCGCGCCTTGCGCACCATTTCCGGCGCCGTGGATAGATGGCGTTCGAGCAGATGAACCGCACGTGCAGGTGCAGCGATACGACGCCAGTACGTTCGTCCTGCGGCAGTCGGTGCGAACGAACTTCGAAGCGCCGTTCCTGTATCTGCTCTTTGGCGATGATGCCGCGCTTCTACTCGACACCGGCGCGGGAGGGATCGAACTGCGTCCCGTCATCGATCGACTGATGTCCGATTGGCAACGCGAACAGGGTGGGCGACGAATGCGATTGATCGTTGCGCACTCGCATGGCCACGCAGACCATCGAAGCGGCGACGTTGAATTCCTAGATCGGAAGGACACGGTTGTCGTTGGTCTTGGGGCGCCGGAGGTCGCGCGCTTCTTCGGTGTGAAGCGATGGCCGGAAGAGCTAGGGCAGTTAAATCTCGGGGGACGGATTCTCGACGTCATTCCGACACCTGGTCACCATCCTGCGCACATCATGATTTACGACCGCCGCACGCGCCTCCTGCTGTCCGGCGACGCCCTTTACCCTGGACGGCTCTACGTGCCGGCCAGTCACTTCGATGAGAAACGCGCGTCGGTCGAGCGCTTGGCCGAGTTTGCGCGGACGCATCCGGTTTCATGTGTGCTAGGTGCGCATATCGAGATGACCGCCACGGCAGGAGTGGATTTTCCCGAGCGTGCACCGGCACATCCGCATGAGCACGTCCTGCAACTCGCGCCCGCGGCTATTGCCGAGCTTCGCGACCTGGTACGAAACACCACGCCGCAGATGCCGCAACAACGGCGAGCGGATTTCATTCTTGTGCCGCTGCCGGGTCGTTAGGCGAACCGGCCAATGTCGTAGGGATGCGGATCGATCGGCGGTGGGCGTTGGAAGAGCAGATCGCTGACGAGCCGCCCGGTGGTTGCGGCTTGCGTCAAACCCAGATGTCCATGCCCAAACGCATAGAACACGTCGGGCAGCTGCCGCGAGCGACTGATAACCGGCAGGCTGTCTGGTGTCGCAGGGCGATGGCCGGCCCATTCGGTTCCGCGTTCCGTTCGCAGCTGCGGTAGGTAGCGCCGGGCCAGCGCCACCAAGGCTTGCGAACGTTTGAAATTCGCCGCGGCCTTCAATCCGCCGAACTCCGCGGCCCCGCCGATACGCAGTCCGCAACTCAACGGCGATGCCACGAACTTGCGTTCCGCGAAGATCAGCTGCCGTTTCAAGGAAACGCCGGAGTGAGGCAGTGTCATGTTGTAGCCGCGTTCGCTTTCGAGCAGAACCCGATCGCCGATACTCTGAGCCAGAGACTTCGACCAGGCGCCTGCGGCGATGACGACCTGATCGGCCTCAGTCGAGCCACCTTCCAACTGCACTTCCAGGGGCGACGTCGCGCCCTTGCGAATCGTGCGCACTTCGCCTCCTTGTAGCGAGACACCATTGCGGATCAATCCTTCGCGCAGCCCGTCGACGATTCGTCGCGGGTCGCTGACATAGGACCACTCTGGCGTGAGCACGGCACGTTGCACGAGCGGCCCGAGCGACGGCTCCATCTCCCGCGCCTCGTCGCCGCTCATCTCTCGCGTCACGACACCATGCGAGCGTTTGCAATCCCATTCCGCAGCATCGAGGCGATAGCCTCTCTCGCTTTCGTAGACACTCAGTGCACCGTTGCGATGCAGTTCTGCCGTCAGTCCCACGTCGGCAAGCATCGGCACCAGATCGTCATAGACCCGGGCGTTGATGGCGGCCAGAGCGCTGGAGATTCTTTGAACCTCTGTTGGCGAACCAGCCCTCGCAAACCGCACGAGCCAAGGCAGAAGCTTGGGAGCATGAACGGGGCGCACCGCTAGCGGTCCCAGGGGGTCGAGCATCCAGCCCCAGACACGCCACAGCGTTCCCGGCACCGAGGCCGGCACTACTTCCGTGACTGCAATGCCACCGGCGTTTCCGAACGAGGCTTTGTCGCCTTGCGGATCGCGGTCGATGATCGTGATTCGCGCGCCGTCTTTGAGGAGATGATACGCCGTCGCGAGGCCTACTATTCCAGCTCCGATCACTACGACGCGCCGCTGGTTCGACTCGGATTTCAAGTGTTCTCCTCGATGGCCATCGTGCGACGGCGAACTGTAGTTTGTCGTAGATATTTCTACCAGCACGATCTCGAGGAGAAAGCGATGACGAGCCGTTGGCGTGGGGTCTTTCCTGCGGTGACCACCAAGATGACTGCGGAGGCTGCGGTAGATGTTCCGGCAATGCAGGCGAGCGTCGAGCGGCTGGTCAAGAACGGCGTCTCAGGAATCATCGTGCTGCCGATGCTCGGCGAGAACGCGTCGCTGAGCATGGCGGAACGAGAGCGGGTGATCCGGGCCGCGTCGGAGGTAGTGGCTGGCCGAGTACCGCTCCTGTCCGGATTGGCGGAGATCACTCTGGAGTCGGCAAAGGCACATGCGCGTGCCTACGAAAGTTTCGGTGCGCGAGGACTCATGGTGTTCCCGAGCCTCGGCTACAAGAGCGACGCGCGTGAAACCGCCGCTTGGTATCGAGGCATCGCGGGTGCCTCGGCGCTCCCAATCATGATCTACAACAATCCCATCGCCTACGGCGTGGATGTCACGCCTCCGATCCTGCAGATGCTCTCCGACGTGCCGCAGATCGTGTGCGTAAAGGAAGAGAGCGGCGACATCCGCAGAATCACCGATATCGCGATTGCGCTCGGAGACCGCTTCAGCGTCTTCTGCGGAGTAGACGATCTGATTGTGGAGAGTATCGCGCTCGGTGCCACGGGCTGGGTCTCCGGCATGACCAATGCCTGGCCGGCAGAGTGCGTGGAGCTGTTCGACCTGTGCGTCCAGCAACAGTTCTCAGAAGCGAGAAACCTTTATCGCATCCTGACGCCGTCGTTTCACCTCGATACGCACGTCAAGCTCGTGCAGTACATCAAGCTCGCCGAGCACCTGGTCTACGGTGCACCTGAATGGACGCGCCCGCCACGGTTGCCGCTGGTGAACGAGGAGCGTGCCGCGGTCATCAGAACCGTGACGAGCACGATCGAAGCATTGAAGAACCGCCGAGTACGAACGCATCAGCGATGAGGATACTTCTTGGCAGTCATCCATGAGCCTCGTGCGTGCAGCTCATGTATGCGATGTCCGCTTTCTCCTCAGCATCGCGTCTTGTGCAAATAAGGGCCATTTTCAGGCACCACTGCGCGTGCCCGGGATTCGGGCGGGCGTGCGCAAGACAATGAGTGAACGGGAAGATCCGGAGTACTGTTATGAGCGGCGACGACGCGCTGGCGATGATGTCCGAACTGTTGCGGATGGGTCTGATCCTGAGCCTGCCGCTGCTGGGTGTCGTTCTCCTGACGGGCGTGCTCACCGGTGTGCTGCAAGTCGTCACGCAGGTGCAGGACGCCTCGATCGCGTTCGTGCCGAAGATCGTGGTCTTTGCGATCGTGCTCGCATTGCTGGCACCCTGGATGCTCGAGCAGCTGACCGCATTCGCGCTCGCCATGTTCGCGAGGCTCGCGCAGTAGCCGCGTCCCGGTGCGCGTGCATCAGCCATGAGCCATGAGTCGACCCTGCCGTGGATGCTGTCAGTGGCGTTGCTGGCAGTACGCCTCGCCGTCGCGCTTGCGCTCACGCCACCGCTCGCTTCTTTCGGTACACCTGCCGTAGTCAGGATGTCGTTCGTGACAGCGCTCGCGGCGCTGACGTTCGCTCAGCGCCCGCCTGCGGATCTTGCGACTACTGCGTCTGCCAATCCGGCCGCACTGCCGACGGCGATCGCCGCGGAGGTACTCATCGGTGCGCTGCTGGGCCTGGGTGTGCAACTGCTGTTCGCTGCGCTCGCGCTCGCGGGTCGCCTGATGGACTTGCAGGTCGGTATCGCGCTCGGTTCGATATTCGATCCGGTTTCGCGGACACAGTCGAACGTTCTCGGAACGCTAACGAGCATCGTTGGCGCTGTGGTGTTCTTCATCACTGATGCGCATCTGCAGCTCGCGCGGTTCATTGCCCAATCGCTCGACCTGCTCCCGCTCGGTGTCGCTCCCTCGCTCGATGACCCCATACAACCGCTGCTCGCTGCCGGATCCATGTTCACCTTCGGGTTCGCGCTTGCGGCGCCGGTGGTGATGGCGCTGTTGTTGACGGACGCCGCTATCGGAGTCGCTTCGCGCAACATGCCCCAGATCAACGTGCTCGTGCTCGCGATGCCCATCAAGGTTCTCGTCGGATACTTCGTGCTCGCGCTCGCCGTGGTTGGGTGGGGGCCGTTGCTGCAGAGAGGCTTCAACTGTCTGGCCCCGTTGCCGGGGGCATGCTGATGTCGCAGCAGAGCAGCGACGCGGACGCGAACGAACCCGCGACTCCTTACAAACTCGAGAAAGCCCGTGAGCGCGGTTCGATCGTTCGCAGCGCCGAGCTGACCTTTGCCTTCGTGATGCTCGCCTGCGTGGCCTGCGTGTACGGACTCGGCGCGCGGACTCTCGACGCCACAGCCGAGATGCTCGGCCGTGCGCTGCAGTTCGCTTCGCGAGAGCAGATGAGCAACGTATCGGCCCTCGCGTTCAGCGAATCGCTCGCCGGGCAGATGCTGATCGTACTCGCGCCGCCTGCGTTCTGCGTGTGGATCGCCGCCTTCGTTGTTGCGGCGATACAGGCGCGCGGCACGTTCTCGTCCCATCCGTTGAAGCCGGATTTTACCCGCGTGAACCCCGCGAACGGGCTGAAGAAGCTGGCGTCGCTGAAGACACTGCACGAGCTGTGGCGCAGTCTCGCAAAGCTCATCGTAGTTGGCATCGCGATGACGCTGTGGGGCCGCCATCACCTTCAGGATCTCCTACGGATGTCTGCGCAAGCGTCCCAGCCGATGTCGCGCAGCGGCCTTGCGCTCCTCGCCTCGGCGCTGGCTTTGCTGGCCGGAATCATGCTGGTGTTTGCGGCGCTCGACTGGCTCATCAATCGCGCGGAGTTCCTGCGCCAGATGCGCATGTCGCGCCGTGAGATCAAGGATGAGCACAAGCATCGCGAAGGCGATCCACGGATCAAGGCGCGCCTGCGCGAGCTGCGCATCGAATGGTTCAAGCGCGCACGGCAGCTCTCCCGGGTGCGCAGCGCCGATGTGTTGCTCGTGAACCCGACCCACTACGCGATCGCACTCGAGTATCGGCAAGGAGAAATGCCGGCGCCGATGATCACCGCACGCGGCGCGGGCGATCTGGCGCGTCGCATGCGCGAAGAAGCGCGGCGGCGCGCCGTCCCCATCGTCGAGCATCCGCCGCTTGCGCGTGCGTTGTTTGAGTTGCTCGACTCGCAGGTCTTCGTGCCCGAAGAGCACTTCGATCAGGTAGCCAGGATACTGCGCTGGGTGTATGCGGCACGCGGCGTGCAGGAGCGTGCAGCTTGAGCGCACTGGCGCGCATCTTTGCCCGCAACACCGATCTTGCGGTGATCGCGCTGGTCGTCGTGATCCTGCTGGTGTTGTTCACGCCCATCCCGGCCGGGCTGCTCGACTTCCTGCTCGTCGTGAACTTCTCGCTGGCTCTGATCGTGCTGCTGATGACGTTCTACGCGCCGCGGCCGATCGATTTCTCGACGTTCCCGGCAATTCTGCTGATCGCAACCCTGTTTCGACTTGCGCTGAACGTTTCGGCGACGCGGCTGATCCTGTCGGACGGCGACGCCGGGCAGGTGATCGCAGCCGTCGGCACGCATGTCGTTGGCGGGAACTACGTCATCGGGCTCATCGTGTTCCTCATTCTGGTCGTCGTACAGTACGTCGTTGTGACCAGCGGTGCGCAACGTGTCTCCGAGGTCGCGGCGCGTTTCACGCTCGACAGCATGCCGGGCCAGCAGATGAGCATCGATGCGGATCTCAATATGGGCCTCATCGATCAGGACGAGGCGAAGCGCCGGCGAAAAGTCCTGGAGCGGGAAGCTGCGTTCTACGGCGCGATGGACGGCGCCAGCAAGTTCGTCAAGGGCGACGCCATCGCCGGCATCGTCATCATGCTGATCAATATCGTCGGCGGACTGATCATCGGCGTCCTGCAGCAGGACATGCCGTGGGGCGAGGCGTTGCGGCACTACACGCTGCTGACGATCGGCGACGGCATCGTGACGCAGGTTCCGGCGCTAGTGATCTCGGTCGGCACCGGGCTGATCGTGACCCGGTCCTCCTCGGACGGCCAGCTGGGCGGCGAAATGTTCCGGCAGTTGCTGGCGTTTCCACGCGCGCTGGCAGTGCTGGGCGCTGTGCTGCTTGGCGTCGCGCTGCTGCCTGGCATGCCGCTACTGCCGCCGCTCATCGTAGGCGCGAGTGCCGCGCTCGTCTTCGTATACATTCGCCGCTCGACCGCGCGGGCAGCGAGCGAGGAGACCGATCCGGCCGCGGTGCGAGCGGCGCCTGACCTGAATGCCGATCCTTACGCGGTGTTCAGCGTCGATGCGCTGGAAGTATCGATGGGCGCAGCCCTCACTGCACACGTAGGCGGCGTGCAGGGCGAACTCACCGAACGCATGGGGAGTTTCCGTACGCAGCACGCCCAGGACAGCGGGCTCGTCGTCCCGCCGGTCAACTTCCGCGAGAATGCAGCGCTGGACGCCGGCGAGTACCGAATCAGTCTGTTCGGCGACGTCATTGCGGGCGGCCACCTACAGGTCGATCGCACGCTGGCGATTCATCCGGGCGGCGACCTGTCGCTGGTGCCGGGAGTCGAAACACGCGAGCCCACTTACGGGCTACCTGCGTTGTGGATCGAAGCGGAGCATCTCGAGACTGCGCGCAAGGCGCGCTACACGCTGGTCGAACCTGCCACCGTGCTGTTCACTCACTTCTGCGAAGTAATCAGGCAGCGCGCCGCAGAGCTGCTGACACGGGCGGAAACCGAACGCATGCTTGCGCGCGTGCGCGAGCTGCAGCCGGGGCTCGTTGAAGAGCTGGTGCCGACGCAGCTCGCACTCAGCGACGTGCAGAAGGTTCTGCAGAACCTGCTGCGCGAAAAGGTCCCGGTGCGCAATCTGCAGGCGATTGTCGAAGGGCTGCTCGATGGCGTGCGCGCAAGCAAGGATCCAGCGCTGTTGACAGAAGTCGTCCGTCAGCGGCTGGCGGTCAGCATCTGCAATAGTCTGAGTCCCGACCGTCGCACTCTGCACGTGCTGACGCTCGATCCGGACGTCGAGGACAGTCTGATCAGCGTGACGACGCCGCAACCTTCCGGCGTTGCGCCGCGTCGCCACGACCCGCGCGTGCTGGACACCGTCCTCATGCGCATCAGCGCGGCTGCCGAGAAAATGGTACGAAGCAATCTCGCGCCGGTCATGCTCTGTACGCCCGACCTGCGGCGCCACCTGCGCAATCTGTGCGAGCGCGCAGCGCCGTACCTGCGGATCATCTCGCTCGCCGAAGTCGCATCCGGCTTCGAATTGCGCGCCTACTCATCGATCTCCTTTGCCGCCACGGATGCGCCGGGCGCGGCTGCACGCTCCGACAACTCTTCACAAGGCGCCTCATGAGCGACATTGCCCACATTGCCGCCATCGGCATGCTCCAGGTACAGGAACGCCTGCAAGCGATCAGCGTGAACGCCGCGAGCGCAACGCTGCCAGGTTACCGACGTCAGGTCGCAATCGCTCGTGACTTCGCCGCTACGTTCGCGCGGCCGCGTGGACAAGCGGTTCCGCACCCGGGCGGAGACGTCGCGCTGTCCGCGTCGACGCGTTCGATGACGCGTCTCGTCGACCTGCGCCCAGCATCAGCGACGATCACCGGCCGCGCGCTCGATGTCGCGATCGATGCGGACGATCTCTTCTTCGCGCTCACTGACGGCGAACAGACCTGGCTCACGCGCAGCGGCGCATTCCAGCTCGATGCAAGCGGAGTGATGGTCGGTGAGAGCGGTCTGCGCGTCGTCGGCGCCACCGGGGATATCCACCTGCCCACGGCAGACGTGACGATCGAGAGCGGTGGACAGATTCTCCACGACGGGCTGGTCGTCGGCGCTCTGCAGTTGTTCGGCGTGACGGACCGTTCGGCCATCGAGCCGTCGTCGGGCGCGCTGCTTCGGGCCGTGGAGGGCATCTTCGCCGCCGATCCGGAGATGGTGCGAGTGCGCGCCGGCAGCCTGGAAGCGTCAAACACAGACGTCGCGCGCGAGATGATCGATGTGACGGCGCTCGCCCGACAGTACGAAAGCCTGAGTCGTGTGCTGCAGGGCTATGACGAGGCGCTCGGGCGCGCGATCCAGAAGCTGGGCGAGGGCTGACGCATGTTCGATGCATTGCAGGTGGCGGCGGTTGGGTTGCAGGCGCAGAAGGAGCGCCTCGATACGCTGGCGAACAATCTCGCGAACGTGAGCACGACCGCCTTCAAGCGGCAGACGGTGGATTTCGCATCGATTCTCGATCGTGCGCCGCGCGCGACGCGTGGTGAGCCGGTGGCTACGGCAGAAGCTCGCGAGTCGCGCGTACTACGTGTGGACGCTGCTCAGGGCGATGTCCGTGAAACCGGTCGGGCGCTCGACATCGCGATCGTCGGGCCCGGCTTTCTCGAGGTTGCGTTGCCGGGACACCGTACGGGTTACAGCCGCACCGGAGCGCTCAAGATAGACGCCAATGGCGATCTCGTGCTGGCGAGCGGACATGTGCTCAAGGCGGACATTCGCGCGCCCTCCGACGCAAGCTCGATTGAAGTCCTTGCGGACGGGCGTGTGATGGCGCTCATTGCCGACGACACGACGCCCACCCTGCTGGGCCGGATCGAGCTTGCGGTCTTTCGGAACGCGGAGGCGCTGAAGTATCGCGGCGAGGGCATCTTCACGGCGCCGGACGATGTGGATCCGACCCGCATCGTGCCTGGAGAGGACGGCGCCGCGCCGCTGGCGGTGAGGAGCCTGGAAGGCTCGAACGTGCGCATGACGGACGAGCTGGTGACGCTGATGCTGGTGCAGCGTGTGTATGAGCTGAACTCGCGAGTGTTCCAGACCGCCGATGAGCTCATGAGCATGACCAACAACCTGAGGCGCGGCTGATGCGCGCTCGATGGCTGCTGGCGACGGTGATGCTCGGCATAAATGCATGTGCGCTCGCTGAGCGTGTCATCGTGCCCGCGCACAGTGAGCAGGCGTTGAAGGACGCGCTCATCAACCTGCTCGACAAACGCCTGGCAGCACACGACGTATCCATCGACCGCCGACGCGTGCTGCTGACCCTGTCGGGTCAGTTGCCGGGAAGGGAAACGCTCGCAGCAGAGCTGGCGCCGCTCGACGAGTTGGCCGCAGCCACACCGCCGTTCAGGATCTCCTTGCACACGTCCGAGTCGACGAATGTCGATCCGGTACTTCGTGCCACGCTCACTGCGACGTTGCTGCGCGATGCGGCTGTGGCGCGACGGCGTATGCGCAAGGGCTCGATCGTCGCTTGCGACAGCGTGGGTCACGAGCGGCGCGAGCTGCGGCGTTATCGCGACGCGTTGCGCGCCGTGCCTTGCGATTCAGGAGTCGTTGCGCTGCGCGATCTTGCCGCGGGCGACGTCGTCCGCAGCGGCGATATTGGTGCGGCGCCTGACGTAGCCGCGGGCGAGGCAGTGCGCGTGGGCGTGCGCAGCGGCGGCATACGCATCACGACGCTGGCAACCGCACTCGTCGATGCGCATGTCGGCGAAGTTGCGGACGTACGCCTCGACAGGCCGTCGCGCACGCTTCGCGCCCGCGTCACCGCGCGGGGTGAGGCAGAAGTGGAGAGCGCTCGATGAGGGCGCCTCGATGCACACCGCATGTCGTATCGGTGTTGATAGCGCTGCTTGGCGCCAAGGTGAGCACTGCGCAACAGCAGGAGACAGACTCGCTGCTGGACGCCGCTTCGTATCGCTCGCTGGCCGCGGAGATCAAAGCGTTCCGGATCGGCGACGTACTGACCGTCATCGTGCAGGAAGCGGCCAGCGCGTCTTCGACGGCAGATCTGCGCGGCGAGCGAAACTTCTCTGTCGGGGCGCAGCTCGACTCCACCATTGGCGGCGAACACCTGGCGCGCGCGGGAACTGATACGGCGAGCGACGGCGCAGGGCGCACGCAGCGCAGCGGTCGCCTGCTCGCGCAACTTTCTGTGACCGTTACGGGCGTGACGCCTACGGGCGATCTCAAAGTCTCGGGCGCGCAGCGCCTGAAGATCAACGGCGAAGAGCAACTCATCGCCCTGCAGGGCGTAGTGCGGCCGCGCGACGTCGCCGCCGACAACACGGTGCCGTCGAGCCGCGTGGCGCATGCGCAGATCGAGTTCGATGGAAAAGGGTTCGTCACAGAGCAGAGCAGGCCCGGCTGGCTTGCCCGCTTCTTTTCATTGCTGGGATTCTGAACGTGAAGACGGTCGTGCTCCCCATGCTTGCGCTCATCCTCGCCTCGCCTGCCGTGGCGTCGTCCGGCGCTCGCATCAAGGACATTGCCAGAGTGGAGGGCAGCCGCACGCACGCACTCGTCGGGTACGGCATCGTCAGTGGCCTCGCTGGGACCGGCGATTCGGCCAGTAATCGCGCCACCCGGCAGACATTGTCGAATCTGCTCGCGGAGTTTGCATTGACTCTGCCCCCCGAGACGATCTCGAGCCGCAACGTCGCGGTCGTGCTGGTCAGCGCTCATCTGCCGAACTTCGTTCGGCCAGGCGCCGCGATCGATGTGACGGTCACCTCCCTGGGCGATGCGCGCAGCCTGGAGGGCGGGAGCCTCCTGCTGACGCCCCTTAAAGGTCCGAATCAGCTCACCTATGTGCTTGCGCAAGGGCCGCTCACCGTGGGTGGTTATCGCTTCGAGGCCAACGGCAGCGTCGGTCAGAAGAATCATCCGACGGTGGGCACGATCCCGGGCGGCGGCCTGGTCGAGGTCGCACCGCCTGCGCCTTCACCTGCTGAGGACGGCGCATTCTTCGTCTCGCTGATCGAGCCCGACTACACAAATGCGGCGCGAGTGGCGGATGCGATCAACGCGGCGCTCGGCGCAGGAAGTGCATACGCGCGTAACCCTGATGCGGTGGAGGTGCACTCGCCGGCAGCTTATCGAAGTCGATTCGTCGATCTCATTCGCACTATCGAAGCACTGGAGATCGCACCTGATTTCCGCGCGCGCGTTGTCGTGAACGAACGTACGGGAACGGTCGTTTCAGGAGTCGACGTGCGTATTGCACCCGCAGCGATCTCATATGGCGATCTGCGGATCTCGATCGTCACGGACAATGCAGTCTCGCAGCCGACGCTGTTGCTGGATCCCTCGAACTCGATTCGCACTCAGGTCGTGACGAACTCCCGCATTGACTTGCAGGAGCAGGGCGGCGCGCTCGTGACTCAACCTGGCGGCACGATCGCCGATCTGATCCAGGCGCTCGGGCGTCTTGGTATCAGCGCGCGTGACGTCGTTTCCGTTCTCAAGGCGCTCAAGGCCGCCGGCGCTCTGCACGCCGAGCTGGTGGTGCAATGAATTCAGCTTTACCGGAGCACTCACTCATGATCGTTTCTCAGGCAGCCACCATCGAACGCGTGTCGGAGGCAATGTCGCTGCGGGCGCTGCAACTCGACGTGATCGCGAGCAACGTGGCCAATCGCGATACTGAGGGTTATCAGCGCATGCGTGTGAGGTTCGACTCGGCGATGCGGCGCGCAGACGCGGTGCGGGTCGAGCCTGATCCCACTGGCACACCGCCATCGATCGAGGATGACCTGGCGCAACTCGCCTCGACATCGATGCGATACCACGCGATGGCGAGTTCGCTGAGCCGCTACTTCTCGCTGCTTGCGACGATCGCCAACCCGGCGCGCGCCTGACATGAGCTACGTCACCGCGATCGAGGTCAGCGCTGCCGGTATGTCAGTGCAGAAGGCGAGGCTCGAGGCCGCCGCGCTGAACCTTGCCAACATGAATACGAGCAGCCCACCAGGCACGGAAGGCTATCGGCCGGTCGCCGCTGTCATCCGTGCCACACCGAAGCCATTCGCTGGCGCACTGAACGTACATGAGCGCGGGCGCGTCATCGCACGCGCGTCGCTCGTTCCGCAGGCGGAATCGGGCGTGCGCACCGTGTACGAGCCCGGGCATCCGCACGCTGATGAGCACGGCATGGTCGGCTTCCCCGTGATTGATCACACGCGCGAGATGCTGACCGTGATGAGTGCGCTGCGCGCTTACGAAGCGAACCTGGCGGTGCTGCAGGCGATGAAGACGCTGGCCGCGAAGGCCCTGGAAATAGGGAGTCGATGATGGAATGGGGTATCGGATCGATGACGGCGATCGATGCAGTCGCTGCGGTCAGCCGGGAGGCTTCCGCACCTGCCGATCCCCCCGCCTCGCCACCCGCTGGCGATGCGTTTGCGCGCTTGCTGCAGGCGGGGCTTGGTGAGGTGAATGCGAACGTGCGCGCCGCGGAAACGGCGATGAACAACCTTGCAGCCGGCACGCCGGTGCAACTCCACGAAGTAATGATCGATCTGGAGCAGGCCCGGCTCAGCGTGCAGATGTTCGTACAGGTGCGCAATCGCCTGGTCGAGTCCTTCCTCGACCTGACACGCATGCAGATGTGATCGACCCATGATGCTCTCGGACTACTGGCATGCGCTGAATCCGCAGCGGCGCATGGGACTGATCGCCGGGGCGATTGCGATTGCAGCTCTCGCAGCAGGCGGCGTCGCCTGGCTGCTGCATGATCCATACGTCGTGCTGCACTCCGGACTGCGCGCCGAGCAGGTGAATGAGCTGTCGCAGCGACTCGATGGCCTGAAGATCTCTCAACGCATCGGTGAGGCAGGGGATGCGGTAGAGGTACGCCGGTCCGAACTCGGTCGCGCGCGAGCCGCAGCCGCCGGCGGTGGCGTAGAGGCGTCGGCCGGTGCCGGGCTGGAGCTGTTCGAGGAGAGCGATTTCTCGACCACGGACTTCGCACAACGCATCAACTACCAGCGTGCACTGCAGGGCGAGCTGACACGAACGATTCAGACGATCGAAGGCGTGCGCAGCGCTCGCGTGCACGTGACGCTGGCGGAGGGCGGCTTGTTCAAGCGCGAGGCGGCCCGGGCCAGCGCTGCGGTCAGCGTCGCGCTGCAGCCGGGCAGGAATCTGTCAAGCGCACAGGTGCGCGGCATCCAGCGTCTGGTCGCGGCCACCGTTCCGCAGATCAGACTGGACGAGGTAGTCGTGCTCGATGAGTCTGGCGCAGCATTGACTCGCGCCATGCGCTCCGACGACGAACCCTCATCCGCTCAACTCGAAGCGAAGCGCGAGATCGATCGCTACTTTGAAGGCAAGCTGCAGCGCCTGCTGCTGGACGTTGCGCCACGCGGCACGGCGTCGATCTCGGTGGACGCGTTGCTCGATGAACGGCAGATTCGCGTAACTGTCGACCAGCCGCTCTCCGCCGGCCGCGCCGAGGGCGCGGATCGGCCGGCCGGCGTGCTCCTCAAGGAGCGACAGGCGCAGCGTGGCGGTGCTGCAGGCTATGCGCCTGTCGACGGCGACGCGAGCGGCGGTGAGGACAGCACGGAGTGGGAGCACGAGTACGTGGTGGGACGGCGCACGGAGCAGATGTTGACCGCACCCGGATCTATCAAGCGTCTGAGCGTGTCAGTGGTGTTGCAAGGCGCGGCGGGCGGGCTTACCGAGGATGCCATTGCTCGCGTCGTGTCGGCGGCGATCGGTCTCGACGTCGCGCGGGGCGATGCGGTCACGGTACTGCTGATTCCACGAGCGCAGAGCGTGGACGAGATCGAGTCGGAACATCCAACGCGCAGTGAGCCAGCGATGAAGAGAGAGCCGTCGGCGGCCAGCACGTCGGCACTTGCAACTCAATGGTGGGCCTTCGCGATCCTGATACTCGCAATCGCTTTCGTCGCCGCGTGGGCTCGGCTGCGACCCGCGACTCAAGCGCGCGAGCGCGACGGAAACGCCAATGCGGCGCGCGACGCCGAACTCGATGCGGTGACCAGCAAGGTGCGCGATTGGCTACGAGCGGAGGGCGTGCGTGAGCGCCCCTGACACCGCATCGCGCCGCGCCGCGCTGCTGCTGCACAGTCTCGATGCGAGGACACGCGAGCAGGTCATCGCGCGGCTGTCGCCGGATGAAACGGCGCTCATCGTGCCGCTCCTTAAGGAGCTCGCGACGCTGGGTGTGCCGCCCACACTGGGTGCTCAGTTGAGCAGCGAGGCAGCCAGCGCGGCCATGCGCTCGGCTCAGCAGGACGTCGAGGCGATGGATGCTCAGATCGTCGCGCACTGCCTGGTGCGCTGCTCGACGAGCACGGCGGCGCATTTCTTGAGCGCAGCGAGCTGGCCATGGAAGGAGCGTGTGCTGGACTTCATGCCGGCGCAGCGGCGCATCGCTTTGCAATCCCGACTGCGCGGCCGACCCAGGCCGCTCGCGCCTGCGGTCATGAAAGCCCTGTGCGAGCGTATCGTCGCAGAGTCGCGCACGCTGCCCGCATACGCGCGCCGCTCCGACCCATGGATACGGTGGATCGCAACGCTGCGCCGTGGTACGCAGAGGATGCTGGCGTGGACACGCTGATTCGGCCCGTGAGGATCGAGGCGCGTCGCGTGCGACTCAGCGACGCGCGCTTGGGTCACGCCGCCGCGGCCGCGCCGCCGGCTGAGCCTGTGCCATCGCCCGAAGCGTCGTTGCGTGCTGAGATCGATGCCCAGGTTCGCGCGGAGATTGCAGCGCACGCAGAATCTGTCTACGAAGCCGCGCGCGAGCGTGGTCGCAGCGACGGTCATGGCGAGGCCCTCAGCAACGCGCGCGCACAGGCTGCGGAAGAGCTGACGAGCGCCCGTGCAGAACTCACCCTGCGAGTGTCGAGCGCGCTTGCGGCCATTGAACGCGCGCATGAGCTTGCGCTCGCGAGCCTCGAATCCGCCGTCGGGGAGTTGACGTGGATCGCCGTATGCCGACTCGCGGGCCAAAGCGCATTCATGCCGGCATTCGTGCTGGGAGTCGCGCGTCAGGTGTGTGCAGAGCTGCGCGGTGAATCCGCGGCGACTGCGCGCCTGCATTCGCGTGACATTGCAACGCTGCGCGACTTCATGGGCGATTTCTCTCCGGACCGGGAGCTGCGCATCGGCGAGTTGCGGCTCACTATCGAGCCAGACGACTCGCTCGATCTTGGCGGCTGCGTGATAGAAGCGCGCTCGGGCGAGTATGACGGCAGTCTCGAGGCGCAGTTGCGGCGTCTCCATGCAGTGCTCGTCACAAGCGGAGCGGCCCAGTGAGCGCCGTGCAAGCGCTAGCGGTGGCGCTTGAGAGAAGCGCATTGGTTCAGCGCATCGGCCGCATCGTCGCCGTGCGCGGGCACATTCTCGAGTCGATCGGCCCGTCAGCACAGATCGGCGAGCGCTGTCGCATCGAGCGGCGCTCGGGAGCACCGCTGGAAGCGGAAGTCGCAGGTTTCGCGGGCGGCGTTACCTGGCTGACGCCATTTGCCCAGACCGACGGCGTTGCGCCGGGCGATCGCGTCACGGCCCTGGACGCGACGCCTTCTGTTCCCGTCGGGCGCGAGCTGCTGGGCCGCGTCATCGATGCATTTGGCCGCAGCGTTGACGGCGGTCCACCGTTGCACTTGCGCGAGCAACGCCCGTTACGGGCAGCTCCGCTCAAAGCGATGGACCGTAAACGCGTCACGGCGGTGTTCGAGACAGGCGTCAAGGTGATCGATTCGATGCTGACGCTCGCGCGCGGCCAGCGCATTGGTCTGTTCGCCGGCAGCGGCGTCGGCAAGAGCTCACTGCTGGGGATGATGGCGCGCAGTGCGAGGTCCTCCGTCAACGTGGTTGCGCTCATTGGCGAGCGCTCGCGGGAGGTGCGTGAGTTCATCGAGGATTCGCTGGGCGAGCAGGGCCTGCGGCGCTCGGTAGTTGTCGTCGCGACCGCCGATGAGCCCGCCGTCGTGCGCACGAAGGCAGCATATGCGGCGACGGTTATCGCCGAGTTCTTTCGCGACGCCGGCGAAGATGTGCTCCTGATGATGGACTCGCTGACCCGCTTCGCCATGGCGCGGCGGGAAATCGGGCTTGCAGCCGGCGAGCCTCCTACGACGCGCGGCTACACACCTTCCACATTCGCTGAGCTGCCGCAACTTTGCGAGCGCAGCGGGCCTGGTGCAGGAGCGGGCGCAATCACGGGCGTCTACACGGTGCTGGTCGATGGCGACGATCTGAACGAGCCTGTGTCGGACGCGCTGCGTGCAACGCTCGATGGGCACATCATCCTGTCACGCGACTTGGCTAACTCGGCGCAGTATCCGGCCATCGATGTCTTAAGGAGCGTGAGCCGGCTGCTGACCGTCGTTGCCGCGCCGGACGATGTCGCTTGTGCGCGGCGCCTGCTGTCCGCCTGCGCGCTGTTCGAGCGCAATCGCCAGCTCATCGAGATCGGCGCCTACAAGCCGGGGGTGAACGCAGCGCTCGATCGCGCAGTGCAGGCGGCGCCTCGCATTCGCACCTTCTTCTCGCAAGCGCATGATGATCAGGTTCCGCGCGAGCGCGCGATGGCGCAGATGCGCGAGCTGGCAGCCGCCTTGGGGAGGGACGATGAGCAATGAGCGGAATGCACTGCGAGCGTTGCGCGTCATGAACGAGTTCGAAGTCCTCGAAGCGGCGGTGACTGTTGCGAGTGCCGTACAAGCCCGCCAGTCGCTGCAGCAGCGCACGCAGGAGCTGCGCCAGCAGTGCGACGAGGAGGCAATGCATCTGCGAGCGACGATGTCGCGCGTGCGCCTGGACCCGGTGCTGGTGGAGTCGCTGCAGCGTGCGTATCGCGCCGGACAAGTACTGCTGCGGGAACGACGAGCGTTGCTCGCAGATGCAGAGCGCCGCGAGGATGAGGCGCTGGCAGTGCTTGCCCGCCTGCGCGGCCGACAGCGATCGATCGAGGAGGCGTTGCGCGTCGAGGCCGGGAATGCGGAATCGCGACAGCGAAGCGCTGACATGAACCGCCTCGATGATCTCTGGCTCCAGCGCCGCGCCGGGAGGCGAGCATGACCGGCAGCGATCAACTGGCTTCCGTCCCGAGCGCGCGTGGACACGAGGTGTACGTGACAGGCGCCGATGCGCGGTATGCCCGCTTCAGCGAAGAACAGCGTGATCGATGGGCGGCGCTTCTCGACGCTCCATTTCTGACTCAGGAGGCTCCGTCCGACAAGGTGTCCCGGCCGCAGCGTGCTGCGGGCGCAGAGCACGCCTACGCGTCGGGATCTGGGGTGGCGAGCGAAGAGTCCGTCAGTGTCGTCGTGCGCGAGAAGGAGGTCGGCATCGTGGTGCGTGACACGAAGCTCGAGCCGCAGGCGGCGCTGCAGGCGGCGTTCGTTGTTGCGCAGGACCTGACCGGTCGGCGCGACACACTACGTCTTTTGATGGTGAACGGCAGAACGCTGTATCGGGCGCGCGATGCGCCTCCTTCTCCCGTGCCACTCATCAGATGCTGACAACAGATACGTCTTCAACCATCAGGACACGAACGAAACATCATGGCCATTTCACCCACCGAGGCCGCCAATCTGACGGCCGCAGCGCAAAGCTTGCGGCTTGAAGACCTGCTGCGCGTGCTGCTGACGGAGTTGACGCATCAGAACCCGTTCAAGCCGATGGACAACAAGGACTTCATGGGTCAGATCGCGCAGTTCGCCGCGCTCGACTCCTCCCAACGGCTCAACGAAAGCATCGATCAACTGCTGACCTTGCAGGCGATGAATCAGTCGGTCGGGCTCATCAATCGCACGGTGACGCTGCGGCTCGACGATGGCCGCCTGGTGACTGGTCGCGTGCAGCGCCTCACTCTGACCGACGGGCTGCCGCGGCTGACCGTGCAGGACGCGCAGACCAGCGAGTTCTATCCGAACGTCGCCCTCGGCCAGATCGAATCCGTCACCTGAACCGCCGGCACAACGAGGTCAGCCCATGATCGAATCCATCTTCGTCGCTGTCTCCGGAATGCGCGGCCACGAGCGTGCGCTGAGTGTTATCAGCAACAACGTCGCCAACATGAACACGCCGGGGTTTCGCGGCTCGACGGTGCGCTTCGCCGACGTCTTCCATGGATCGGCAGGCGGTTCCTCGCAGAATGGCGCGGGGGGTCAGCGAGCTGCCGGCGGCGGCGTCGACGCCTCGCGTACCTTGCTCGATCTTCGGCCGGGCGAAGCATCGCGCACCAATCGCGACCTGGACGTGTTCCTCGAGGGCGAAGGCTTCTTCGTCGTCCAGGATGAGGGCGGGGCTTTGCGCTACACGCGGGCCGGCTCGTTCGACTTCAACGTCGACGGCGAGCTGGTGGTGCGTGGCACGAAGCTCAAGGTGATGGCGCGCGGCGAGAGCGGGGCGATCGCACCACTGACACGCGAGGGCTTTCGCGTCAGTGCACCGCGCGCGACGACGCTCGTGCGGCTTGACGGCATCCTTTCCAATCGCGGCGAGAACGGACGCACGATCGAGCCGCTGGCGGTCTTCGACAGCCGGGGCGTTAAGCACACGCTGCGACTCGAGATCGCGATCGATCCGGCGGCCCCTGCTGGTTTGTCGCGCTGGGAGATCACGGTGTTCGAAGACGAAATCGAGATCGGCGAAGGAGAGGTGGAGTTCATTGGTACGAGCCCTTCGCCCGGAAGCTCACCGGTGGCCATCACACTCGATCTGCAGGGCGTCGATCCGGTAGAGATCGACTTCGATTTCGAATCGGTGATGCTGCTGCCGGAGACGAACGCGGCGCTCAGTCTCGCCCACCAGGATGGATACGGCACCGGCGCGATCGCATCTGAGAGGTTCGACGAGTTCGGCGTGTTGAAGATCACCTACACGAATGAGCAAACGCGCGACGGGCCGAGTCTGGTGCTCGCGCGCATCAACGATCAAGGCGGCCTGGTTGAACGCGGCGATTCGCTGTTCGAGTACCGCGGCGTGCATCCTGTCGACTTTCGCAGCGCTGCGGACGATCTGAAGGTGCGCGGCCGATTGCTCGAGCTGTCGAACGTGGATCTGACGCAGGCGTTCAGTGAGCTGATCCTGATGCAGCGAGGCTATCAGGCGTCCTCCCAGGTCATCAGCACCGCGAACGACATGCTGCAGGCGCTCTTGCAGATGCGAGCCGGGCAGTGAGCGCAGCAGTCCGTCCGATTCACGTTCCGGGTGCCGCGGCGTTCGAATGGCTGCGCGATCGGGTGCAGTCGGCGCTCGATGCGTGGGGCCGCGAGTGGGTGACCGGCTACACCGCGCGCAGCGCCGCCGTACAGGTGAGCGCGATCTTTCATGCCCCACGCTCGCTCGCGCACGAGTATGAGCGCGTTCGCTCCGAGACGGCTTCGGTCTGGTTTCGATCGAACGAGGCCGAGAGATTGGCGATGAGCTGCGCAGTGCTGGGCGATGAGCTCGCATCGTGCGCAGGCGACACCGACGAATGGGTCGCCAGCGTCGTGGACTGCGCATGGCTCGCACGCAATCAGACGCTGGCCGGCGCGCTGCTCGGCCGGCCTGCGCGAGCGGACTATCCCGCAACGCTCGCGGCGCCTCCCGAGCGGCTGTTCAGTCCGCTGTCCGCAGCGGTGCTTATCGGCTGCGAAGCCCTCGGCCTGCTGGCGATCGCCGATGAGGGCGTATGGCGTTCCATGCCGCCGATGCGTCGCGCACCTGAGGATCTCAGCCCTCTGGTGCCGCTCGATCGTGCGATGCGTGATAGCGAAGTCAGTCTGGAAGCGATCCTTGGCGGCGCCGAGGTGGAGCTGCCGCGGCTCGTCGATCTGAGCTGCGGCGACGTAGTGGTCTTGCCGCAGTTGCTAAGCGAGCCATTGACGGTGACTTGCGCGGGCACGGCGATTGCACGTGCCGGGCTCGGCCAGAGCAATGGCCTCATAAGTGTTCAACTGATCAGCAGAGTGTCATGACCGACGAAGCGAACAAGGCGATGCACTACGACGCGACCGAGATCGAACTCGACCCTCTGTCGAAGACAACGCCTTCGGGTGCGCCGGTGGTCGACTCAATGCTGCCGCTGCTCGGTTCGGTAAAGGTGCGCGTTACCGTTCGCGTCGGCGCTGCGCAGCTGAGCGTCGCTGAGTTGCTGGAGCTGAAGCCGGGATCGACGCTCACGCTCGACCGGCACGCGGATGCGCCTCTAGATGTGCTTGTCAACGACCGCGTGGTGGCGCGCGGCGTGCTGGTTGCCGTGGGTGAGCATTTCGGCCTGCGCATCACACAGACGGCCGTCGCGTCCGCGGGCGCGGTGCCCGATCGCTGATCCGGAGCCGCCGCCATGGAATCCGCGTGGCGCCTCATCTGGGCGCTGCCTCTCGTGCTGTCCCTCGGCGCTGCCGCGATCATCGTGATTCGGCGTGTTACGAGTCCGCAAGCGCCTCCGCTATCCAGCGCGCGCCTGCGGTTGTGCGAGTCGCTGCAGTTGTCGGCGGAGACGCACCTGCATCTGGTCGAAGTCGATGAGCGTGTTCATCTGGTCATCGAGTCGACGCGGCCTGTCGTGCAGCACTGGCCAGACACCTCCGCCGCGACCGCGGGCTCTCCTGCGCATCCATGGCTAGTCAGATTGCCGAAGGCGCGGGTGTCATGAGGCCCCCTGCGCTTGCGATAGCGGTCCTGATGGCGCCCATCGCTGCGATGGCGGCGGAGCCCGGGTCCGGTTTGTCGTCCGCGAGTACGAGCGCAGATCAGTTGGCGCCCTTCGTGCGACTCCTGGTTTCGCTGTCGTTGCTGAGCTTCATACCGGCGGCTGTGATCGCGATGACGTCGTTCACTCGCATCATCGTAACGCTGTCGTTCCTGCGGCATGCGCTCGGGATGCCAGAGACGCCGCCGAACGCGGTGCTGCTGACGATCGCGTTGTTCCTGACTTGGTTCACGATGGCGCCGACGCTGGAGCAAAGTCACAACGAAGGTGTCGCGCCGTTCCTGGCTGGTCGGATCAGCAGCACGCAGGCGATCGAACGAGGCGTTGCGCCCCTCAGAACGTTCATGCTTGCGCACGTTCGCGATCAAGATCTGGTCGCGATCAGCGAGCTGGCGCGCATGCCGCCAGGTGAGGTGCGCGCGGACACGCCGCTGCGCGTGCTTGTGCCCGCATTCATGCTGAGCGAGTTGCGCGCCGCATTCGTCGCCGGGTTCATCATCTTTCTGCCGTTCCTGCTCATTGACCTCATCGTGGCTGCCGTGCTCATGGCGCTTGGCATGATGATGGTCCCGCCCGCATCGATCTCGTTGCCTCTGAAGGTGCTGCTGTTCGTGCTGATCGACGGCTGGTCGCTGCTGGTGCGGGCGATCGCAGGCGCGTATGCATGAGCCCCTGGAATGAGATCCACGTCACATTCCGCGCGTCAGCACACAATGTGCGCTGCGCGATGACCGCTTTCATGGCCGACCCGCGTCTGTGACAGAAGGGCGGAAACCTCGCCTCGACGATCCGCCCGGCGGATCGTTCGGTTTGTCGGCGCATCACGCAAAAAAGACACGGAGCTGAATGCAATGGCTGCAATCGTCGCGGGTCATGGCCTGGGCCTGTTCAATACCTCCGCTGCCATTCTGGGCGGCAGTGGTTCGCTGGGACTCGGGCTCCTCGGACAGGCCGGTGGTCGCTCGTTCGTCAATGCGGCCACGGGCAACTTGATCCTGCAGTTCCGCGACGAGCAACTTGCGGGGCGCGGCCTCGACCTGCTGCACCTTCGCACCTACAACTCGCGCGGCGCGTGGAACGACGCCGACACGGACGGCTGGCGCTGGGACGGCGAACGTTCAGTGCGCTTCAGCGGCGTGGCGCCGAATCGGGCGGATACATTCGTCGTCCGGACGGACGGCGACGGCAATGAGTCCACTTACCAGTGGGATTCCGCGCGCAACAAGTATGTGAGTACCGCTGGCGGCGGGGCGCATGACACGATCGAGTTCGATCAGGATGCGCAACAGTGGCTGTGGATCGAGGGCAGCTCGCGCGTCCAGGAGCGCTACGCTTCCGCGACGACCGATGGAGCGATCGGAAAATTGCAGAGTCAGCGTGATCGCAGCGGCAATACGATCACGTACGGTTATGACGCGGCCAACCGGCTCAACAACGTCACGGATCAGGCCAGTGGACAGCGCATCGAGCTGATCTATGCGACGGTGCCAGGCACGTCTCACGTGCGACTGCAGCGCGTGAATACGTACGAGAGCGCGAGCGACGCGACGCCGACCCGCGAAGTCGAGTACCGCTACGACAGCGCCGGTCGCCTGGAGCAGGTGAGGACGGATCTGAACGCAGCAGGCGGCGTCTATGTCACGACGTACGCCTACGATGGCTCGAGCGAGCGTATCGCGAGCATCACGCAAAGCGACGGAAGCGGCGCCAGCTTCACTTACGACGCGCAGGGCCGCATTGCAACGGTGACCGATGCGAGCGGTGTGCAGACATTCTCGTACTTCACGAATCCGCGCCGCACCGATGTGACCGACGCGCTTGGTCATGTGTGGAGCTTCTTCTATGACGAGCAGGACCGGCTGATCGAGATGCTCAGTCCGGCGCCGCAGGCGAATGCCGAGCGGTTGTCGACGAAGTACGAGTACAACGATGCGGGCGATGTGTGGCGGATCATCGACGCGCGCGGCCACGCCGTGGTGTACGAGTACGACCAGAACGGCAACCGGACACTGGAGCGCGACGCGCTGGGCAATACGGTCAGTCGCACTTACAACGCGCAGAACCAGGTCTTGACGGAGACTCGCCGCCGCACCGCGAATGAACCGTTCACGACGCGCTTCGTATATGACGGTGAGTCCCGGCTGCGCTTCGTCGTGTCCGCAGAAGGCCGCGTGAGCGAGAGCCGCTTCGGCAGTAACGGGCTCATGTCGCATGCCATCGAATACACCGGGGCCCGCTATGACGTTGCAGTGCTGGATCCCGAGTCGGGGTTGAACGAAGCGCAGCTCGTGAGCTGGGTCGGGGCGCTGCAGGACAAGGACGAAGTGCAGCTCACGCGGCTCGAGTACGACTACCGCGGCAATCTGTCGAAGCGCACCGCATACGCGGTCGTCGACGAGGCCGGCGAAGGCGTGCTGGACGCGGCAGCGGTCGTCACGCAGTTCGTTTACAGCGGCTACGGCGAGCTGCTGCAGACGATTGCGATGCGCGGTGCGACTCGCAGCGATGGCGACGAGCTCGCAAGCTATGCCTACGACGGGATGGGACGCGAAACCTCCCGTGTAGATCGCAATGGAACGACGACGACGCAATACGACGGCGTCGCGCGGACGATCAGCATCCAGACCAGCGCAGGACTCACCGAAGTGCGCAGTTACGACGTGCGTGGGCGCCTGATCGGGGTCGCATTGAGCTCAGCTGCCGACGAGACCCGTACGACGACCTACGTGTACGACGCGGCTGGTCGGCAGCGCATGGTGATCGATGCGCAGGGCAATCGTCGCTTCAGCTTCTATGACGATGCCGGACGTCTCGTGCAGGAGGTCGATTCCGTTGGCGCCGTCACGGCTTACGAATATGACGCCGACAGTCGGGTCGTGAAGCAGACACGCTACGTCGATGCAGCGGACACGAGCGATTGGACAATCGGCGACCCGCCGGTTGTGACCAAGACGCAGCTGATCATCGGCGAGACGGGCGATGTGCGCGTCGACCCGGATCGCGATCGCACGACGATACTCGAATACGACGCCGCGGGACGGCTCGTGCGCGAGATCGAGTCCGGCGGTACCGTCACCGAAACTGCCTATGACGGCGCCTCGCGGGCGATTTCTCGGCAGACGGTCGATCGCCTTACGCGCTACTTCTACGATCGCGACGGCAATCGCATCGGCATGGTCGATGCGCTCGGGTATCTCACCGAATACAGGCTCGACGGAGCTGGACGCTTGGTGGAAACGGTGCGCTACGCAGCCCGGGCAAACGGGCAGAGCGGTGGCCGGCCGCAAGCGAACCAGTCGCTGCCGCCGCTCGATGATGTACTCGCGCTGTGGCGTCCCATCGACGGGGAACAGTTGCGCAGCTATAGATACTACGACGCGCAGGGTCGTCTCGTCGGCCACGTCGACGAACGGGGGTTTCTCACCGAGACCTTCTATGACGAGCAGGGCAATGCACAGCAGACCGTGCAGTACATGGACAGACTGATCGTTGCGCCCGATGACACGCTGACCAGTCTGAAAGAGCGTGCGGGGGAAGATCGCCGGATCACGACGATCGAGTACGACGAGTTCGGGCGCGTGCAGCGTACGGTCGCGCACGATGGGACAGTGACGAGCCATGAGTATGACGAGGCGGGTCGACTCATCCGGCAGCTGCGCGCGGAAGGAGCGGAGCGTCAGCGCGGCGCCCGCATTCGCTACAATGCCTTCAGTGAAATCACCGGCGAGGTCGGTGGCGTCGGCGACGCCTCGGGGCTGAGCACCGACGAGGCGATCGTCCAGTTCGGCATGCGGTACGTGTACGACACGCTCGGTCGTCGCATTCGCGGCCACGATTCAAAAGGCAATACCACGCTGTACTACTACGACAGCGAGGATCGACTGACGCACACCGTCAAAGTGGTGAGCGACGCCGATGGCAGGCTTGCGGGCGAGGTCAGCGAGGCGAGCTTCACGACTTTCGGTCAGGTTGAGTCGACGCGCCGCTATGCGACGCGCTTGTCGGAAGCCGCCATGGATGAATTGCTGCGCGATGGCGGCGGCGGCGCTGTGGGCGACACGCTGACGACGCCTCTGGAGCTGATCAGGGACAGCGAGATCGATCAGCTCGTAGAGCATGAGTACGAGATTCGCGGGCAGCTCCGGCAGACAATCGACGCCGAGCGCTACAAGACGACGTTCGAGTACGACATGTACGGTCAACTGTGGCAACAGACACGGGAGATCGTGCGGGCAAACGCGCGGGTCACCACGACTCAGTTCGATTACGACCTGCTCGGACAGATCACCGGGACGACCGCCGATGTGGGGGGGTTCAACCACACGACCAGCACCGAGTACGACGCATTCGGACGCGTCGTGCGCACGGTCGACGGCGCAGGCAAATCCACACGCAGGCTCTACCACGATGGCGGCCGGTTCATCGAAGTGCGGGATCCACTCGATCGCCGGGTGACGACGGAGTTCGATGCGCTTGGCCGCGTCTTCTCGGTGAAGCGGCGCATAGTGGGCGCCGGTGAGCCATACGAGCAGGAAACGACCTACCGATACGACGATGTGGCGCGCGTCATGACGGTCACGACGCCGGAAGGCATTCGCGTCAGGACCACGCACACCGAGCACGGCGAAGTGCTGAGCATCGAGGACGGACGCGGCGCAGTGCGTTCGTTCGACTACGACGCAGATGGACGAATGACGCAGCGTGTGGATGCGCGCGGGCAGAGCATCGAGAACAATACCTACGATGGCGCCGGCCGACTCATTGAGACGCGCGACGGGCGCGGCGTCGTGGTTCGCTATACCTATGACGAGCACGGTCGGGTGGTCGAGCGCACGCTCGACCCGGGCGGGTTGAACGAACGCACCAGGTACAGGTTCGATGCGCTGGGTCGTCAGATCCGCGTGACCGAGGCGGTCGGAGCGGGTATCGAGCGCATAACCAAGTTCGAATACGACCGCAGCGGTCAGCTGCTCGAAGTGCTGCTCGATCCGGAGGGTCTCGAGCTCACGACCACTTATGCGTATGACGGCCTCGGCAACGTCGTCACTGTACAGCGCGGCTCGCGTGCCAGTCCGGACCAGCGTGTGACGCTGTACGAGTTCGACAACCTCGGTCGTCGCACCCACGAGAAGATCGCGCTGCGTGTCATCGAGCGCACGCCGCCGGGGCCGATCGAGCACACCGAGTACCTGACCACCGAGTACCGATACGATGCCGCCGGCCGCGTAAGCCGCAAGATCGATGCCAGGGGCGCCAGTACGTGGTTTGTCTATGACGACGCCGGCCAGCTCACGTACACGGTGAATCAGCTCGGCGAAGTCAGCCGCAACTGGTATGACGAGCACGGCCAGATCGTCCAGACGCGCCGTTACGCGAGGAGTCTCACTTCGCAGCAGATCGCGCTGCTTGGCGATGTCGTCCTGAGCGTCCCCGTGACCTCCGACGCACTGAGCGATCAGCGCAGCTACTTTGCTTACGACGAGGACGGACGACAGCGCTACATGCTGCAGGCGTACTCCGGCGGCAACTGGGTCGTGAGCGAAAGCATCTACGACGCCAACGGGAACGTCGTCGAATCGCGGCGCTACGATCAGTTCATGGTGCTGCCGGCAAACCTTGCCGGTGCGGACCGCCTGACCGATGACAGTGTCCGTACGGAGTTGCGCAGTCTGCGGTACTTCGAGGAGACGCCTGCCTCGCTCGCCAGCGTGCAGCGCACGCGCTACGCCTATGACGCGAATGACCGGCTGCGCTTCACGGTCGATGCACTGGGGAGTGTCGCCGAGAGTGTGTACGACAACGCCGGAAACGTCGTCAGCCGTGTGCGCTACGCCGTTCGTCCAGCGCTCAGCCAGTACAGCGAGTCGACGATCAACGCGGCCGTCAATCGCGTGAGCGCGGACAATCAGGTCTCGCACTACGCGTACGACCGCGCCGGCCGCATGGTCTATTCCGTGCGCGTCATGGCGAGCGATGCCGCCGGTCGCGCGACTCAGCACATCGTTTCGCGCAACCGCTATGACGCGCTCGGTCAGCTCGTGTCGACGACGCAGTATGCGCAGGCGGTGGGCTTGGTCAATGACTACGCCGCGCCAACGATCGATGCGGCGGTGGCAGGGGCAATCGAAGCCGATCCTGCCAATCGCAATTCCTGGTTTGCGTACGACGATGCGGGACGCATGGAGTATTCCGTGCGCCGCTTGTCTGCCGGCGAGCACATCGTCACGCGGCAGGTGTATGACGACACTGGCCTCGTGGTGCAGACGATCGCCTATGCCGACACGGTCGGTGCGCTGTCGAATTTCGACAAAGCGGCGCTGGACGCGGCGGTACATCCGGGCGATCTCGATCGCGTTACCTCGTTCGTGTACGACTCCGCGGGGCGTCGGCGCTTCACCGTCGCCGCCGATGGCGCCCTGAGCGAGACGGTTTACGACGCACTAGGACGGATCGAAGAGCAGCGTCGATTCGCACTCACGATCCCGGTCCAGGCTATGCCGCCCGGCAGCGCGCCGGTGACGCCGACCGAGGCTCAGCTCGTCATGGTTCGTGGCGCGCGCGCGGTGGGCGACGTAATGATGACGCGCGGCGAGAAGTACAGCTACGACGCCTCTGGCAGAGTGCTGTCGACGACGGATGCACTGGGCTTCACGCAGTCCCAGACCTACAACGCGCTCGGCGACCGCATCACCTTCAGGAACAAGAACGGGCACGAGTGGGACTATCGGCACGACCGTATCGGCCGTCTGCGTTCGGAGATCTTCAAGAAGGCCATCTATCAGCTCAGTAACGAAACTGCGCCCGGTGGCGAACGCGAACTCGAGACGCGCTATGAATATGACGCCCTCGGCAATCTCAAAAATCGCTACGAAGCGTATGACACCGTCGATGTGCGCATGACGACGTTTATGTATGACCGTCTCGGACGCCAGACGGAGGTACATCTGCCGGGGTACTACAGCCCGGTCACGGGACGCGTCGAGAGGACGAGCACACAAGGAAGCTTCCGGCGCATTCAGGAAACGAAGTATGACGCGCTCGGCAACGTCGTGCTGACGCGAACGCGCAGTGGTACGAGTGCCTGGGACACGAACTACCAGACCTTCGATCGTCTGGGCCGACTCGTGCATGGCATAGACGCGATGAACTACGTCACCGCGTTCACCTACAACGTTTTCGACGAACAGCGCACAATGACGCGGCACAGTCGTGCAGTGACTGGAGCGCCCCGCGCGAGCCTCGGCTACTGGACCGCCGCCGAGATTGCGACGCAGATGACGGGAGATACGTCAGCCAGGACGATTACCGCCGAGTATGACAATCTGGGGCGCAAGACGCAGGTCACGCAGCCGGCTGCGACGCGCTACTACTTCAATGGTGCGAACGCCGGCGTGAACCCGCACAGCGTTTCACCCGTCACTTCCGCTGGGGTCAAGAAGTACGCCTATACGGTGTTCGGCGATCTGTTGCGCGAGTCGGTCAAGATCGACGACTCGGGTGCGAGTGGTCGCTGGCGCGATACGCGGTACTACTACGACGTCATGGGGCGCGCGACGCACACCGTCGATGCGCTAGGCTACCAGACAGAACGCACGTATGACGCGCTCGGAAATCTAACCGGGACCATCGAGTATGCAAACGCGGGTGCTGCGGGCCTTGATCTACTGACGCCGCCGGCTCGACCGACGCTGCATATCGACGATCGAATCACTGCCTTCATCTACGACGCGCGCGACCAGCAGCGGGAGATACACCGTAAGGGGCTGCGCTACTCCTATCGCAGCGGCGACGGATATGCCGATCAGTGGAATGATCGCGACACAGCGACCACCGTTGCGACGCTCACGTATGACGGCGAGGGACGTGTCACGAGTCGAGCTGATGCATTGGGTTCGGTCACCACGACGATGTACAACGCGTTCGGTCAGGTGACGAAGGTCATCGAGCCGAAGCGCCAGGCGGCCACCACGCCGTCCGGCGCCGGGACGGACCCGTTCCGCAACCGGCGCGAGATTTCGCCGATGACGGAGTACACGCTCAATGCCTTCGGCCAGGTTGTCACGCAGAGGCGCAGCGCTGGCGTCGATGCGAACGGCACGCCGGTCGGCGGCCGTACGCTCGTCACCGAGAACGTCTATGACTTCTCCGGCAATCTGATAGCGGCGAAGGATGCGCGGGGCTCGGTCAGGAATCTGCGCGTCGATCACGCCGGGCGCGTCACGCACGAGACGCAGGCGATCGACGTAACCCTGGAAGGCTGGCGCACGCAGGCGCATACGATCGAGCGGCGTTACACCTACGACAGGAACGGACAGCAGATCGCAGTGACCGACGTCTACAGCGACGAAGGTGTCGCGAAGCAGAGCGGCAAACGCTGTGACTACAACGCCTTTGGTGAGCAGACGGCGGAATACAAGGTATGGGGCGCCGCCAGCACTGCTCTCATGTCGCTCGACAAGGCGCTCGTCGCCTCGTTCACCTACAGCAAGGCGGGCGAGCTCATCACCAAGGTCGGCCGCGATGGCGTAACGCAGTACTACTACGACCTGGCGGGTCAGATGACGCGCCAGGAGCAGGTCGGTGCGGCGTTCCTGCGCACGATGGAGATCGGCTACGACGTACTCGGCCGCGCCAAGATCCAGCGGCTGCCTCGCACCGATGTGCTGCAATCGGCGACGTTCAATAGCTACATGCAAACCGTCTCCGCGTTCTCCGAGCAATCGTACGATCGCTGGGGTAACGTCACCGAGCGCCGCAACGGCGGCTATGTGATCCTGAACACGGGCGAGGTGAAGCGCGAGCTCGAAAGCGTCGTCAGCTATGCGTACAACGCGGACGATCAGCTGATCGCCGAGCGCCTGCCGACAATCAACGTTGCGCGCGAGAACGGCTCGCGCTACGACGCATCGGTGGTGCACGAACTGCGCTATGACATCCTCGGGCGCGTCGTCGACGAGCGCGACCGGCTCGAAGGTCAGACCGCAGCGCTACGCAAGCGCATCAAAGAATACGATGCGCTCGGCCAGCTCAGCTCCGAGTCGGACTACTCCGGTCGTAAGGTCGAGTACGCCTATGACGAACACGGCAATCGGGTGGGCACCCTCAATGCGCTCGGCGTCGTGCTCGTGGACGCGTTCGATGCGAACGGCAATGTGCTCAGTCGCAGTGTGATGCGTCGCGTACGTCCCGACGGCAAGTACGATCCGTACGACAGCCGCAACCTGGCGCATCACGGACAAGCCATCCTGTTGGCGCAGCACCTGTACGACCAGGCGAACCGTCGCGTCGGCAGTGCGAGCATCGGGGGTTCCACCGAGACCAGCAGCGATGCATTCTGGAGCTATGTGCAACTCGATGAGCGCGGGCTGGTGCGCGCCTCGCGCACACCTGGCGGCCGCGTGATGAGCTACGGCTACGACGAGCTCGGCAATCGAACCAGTGAGATCGATGCACTTCAGAACGGGCGCACGTGGACCTACAGCAAGTGGGACTACGTTGTCGGTGAGCTCACCCAGAGCACTGTGCGTTCCGGTTCTACCGATGTTCGAACGACAACGTATCAGTACAACGAGTTCGGTCAGCTGGCGATCGAGAACTACGTCGGCATGGGCAGCCGCAGCTACGCTTATCACGGCAACGGCCTGCTCAGACAGATCATCGAAGATGTTTCCGAAGGCACATTCGGCGAGGCGGGCGGACAGGACTATCTGCACACCGTCGAGATCTCGAACTACGACTACACGGTGAAAGGTGAGCGTACGCGCGAGACTTATGAGCGCAGCGCCACCGGCGAGGCACACGCATTCGACGAGTACGGTGACTATCTCGACGCAGTCCACGTAGCGCTTCCCGGCGTTTCGCGCACGGTAACGATGAGCTACGACGCACTGGGTCGTCTCAATTCGGTGCGCATCCCGCCGCCGGCCGGTACGTCCCGTCCCGGCTCATGGATCATCTACGCATACGATGAGTTCGGGAACCGGCGCAATATCCTGGCGGCCTATGAGCTCGCTGGCGGCGGCAGCAGCATCAGTAACAGGTGGTTCCGGTACGATGATGACGGTCGCATGACAGCCGTCGACCTTGCGCCTCCCGGAACGTCATCGAACGACGGCACGTTCATCGACTACGACGAGGTCGGCCGCCGCAAATGGACTTACCAGTGGACGCGGGAAATTCCCGGCGGCGGCTTTCCGATAGGCGATGACGTCGACGTCTTCACGAAGGCGAACTACGCGTACAACGACCTCGGTCACCTGACGCAGATCACCGCGGTCGAAAGTTACAGTGACGGTCGACCGCCTTCGACGGAGCGACCGGTGCTCACGCAGGAGCTCGACAAGCGTGGGCTGGTGCTGATCCAGCGCGCGTATGGCTCGAACGGCCACCGGTCTGTCACCAGCACCACCTATAACGCCGATGGCCAGGTGTTCGGCACGTACGTGAACAAGTACGTGTACAACCAGTTCGATGCGGATAATTCCTCCGCAGCGACCAACTGGTACGACGCGGTCGGCAATATCGACTACTACACGTACGAACAAGGCGGACAGACCGACCACGGCTTCATCGATACCTACGATTACGAGTACACCTCCGCGTTCGGCGGCTACAAGGAAACGCTCGTCGCCGTGACCTCTACGATGGGGCCCTCGCGGCGCGCCTACACCGAGAGTCAGTACGACGCGCGCGGCCGGCTCGTGATCCAGCGCAAGGAGAACGGTGCGAATGGACGCCACATGCTTACGTTCTCTTACGACAACGAAGGCCGAATTCTCACGAAACGAGATTCCGACTACATCAATGTGGTGCGCACGCAGGACTACTACTATGGCGACGGTCACGAAGTGGCGAGCCTCGGCAACATCTCGGGCAACCAGTTCGGCAACGGCTTCACGCCGATCAGTGCCTCCTATCCGGGGCTCACGCCAGGCTCTCATGTGGTCGCGCAGGGCGACTCGCTCGCGAGCATCGCCATGGCGGTATTCGGTGACAGCCGGCTGTGGTATCTGATCGCGGACGCCAACAACATCAGCGCGTCGCCGAACGATCCGCTGCCCGCATCGGAGCACGGCAAGTCGTACACGATCCCGAACGTCGTCAGTAATCTGCACAACGACGCGAACACGTTCGCACCCTATAACGCAGCACGAATCATTGGCGACAGCACGCCTTACCCACCAGTGCCTGTTCCGTCATCGAGCGGTTGTACAGCGGTCGGCAAGGTGCTCGCAGCGGTCGTCATTACAGCGGTCGCTGTGGCGGTTACCGCGTATACCGGCGGCGCGATGGCCGGCCTTCTCAGTCATGGCGTGCTCGGTACGGTGCTCGGCGGTGCTATCGGCGCGGCGGCGGGCAATGCGAGCGGACAACTCGTCGGCATGGGTCTTGGCGTGCGCGAAGACTTCGATGCCGAAGCGCTTGGCATGTCGGCCGCGCAGGGCGCGGTGAGCGGCGCCGTGAGCCTGGCGGCCGCACCGATCGCGAGCTGGAGCTCGACGGCGGGTGAACTCGCCGCAATTGCAGCGAACCAGGCCGGTAACTATGGCCTTGCGCGACTCACAGGTCAGGATCACACATTTCGCTGGCGCGATGTAGCCGGCGATCTCGCCGGTGCGTACGCCGGCGCGCAACTCGCAAAGCTGGCCGATCTCTCGACGCTCGATTCCGGCTCATTCAAGTTCGGCACGCGCGCGACGCGTCAGTCGTTCTCGAATCTGGTTGGCGGGTTGGTGAAGCAGGACGTCAACTATGGCGGCGAAGGCTTGTTCACGCCGTTCGGCGCGGAGCTGGCCCGCGGCTACAAGGAGCTGATCGCCGCGCCGACGGCGAAGCCGCGCGGCAAGTCGCAAGTGCAATCAACTCAGGTCGAGCTTGCGGATGCGCGCTTTGGCGCCGCGCTGACGCCGGCGACCTATGAGAGGCAAACGCTGGTCGGCGCTGATGAGCAGTCGCTCGTGATGGATGAGGCGTACGCGACGGCGAGAGCCAACCCCGGAATGATCGTCCAGGTTCCCATGCCCGATGGCGACGTGAAGATGCTGAGCATCGATGCGGACGGGCAGGAGCACTGGGAGTCCTTCGATGAATCCATCTACCACACGCTGGTGGAAGGACCGCGCGACGACACTGACCACGGACGGGCGCCCGACCCGGTGGTGAGCGCGGCCGAGAACATCCGAGCGATGGTGGCTGTGACCGAAGGCAGCGGCGGACCTGGGCGCATGACATACGAGCCCTACACGCTCGATATGCTGCGGCGGGAAATTGCTGCGATGGACGAGCAGGAGCGCCAACGGGAGGAGGCGCAGCGCCGCTGGTCCGACAACGGCCCGCTGTCGTTCCACGCAAATCCCGCGCTGTCGCAACGAAGCTCCATTGCGCAGGCACAATCGCTGATCCACGACTCACGCTTCACGTTTGGCGAGGCGCATACAGACGCCATCTGGTCGCCTTATCCGCGCACTTTCCAGTCGCCCTGGGCTACCCCCTTCGCCGGCCTAGGCGGCAGCGGTATCGAGGAATTCTCGGTTCGCACATCGGTCGGCGACGCATACATGTACGACGGGCTATCGACGAACAACCAGCACGTAGATGATCTCGATCGGTTGGGGCGGGCGGGTTACACCGAGATCCACATGATGGCGAACGGACATGGCAACGCGAACGGGCGCACCGAGGCGGATGAGTCCTTCAAGGCGCAGTACGAGCGGGCGATCGAGCAGATCGAAGCCCGGCATCCAGGGTTGAAGGTGCATATGTACAGCCTCGGCAATCCGGCCGACCTGATCAGGTTCGCCGAGATCCAGGCGGACACTGCGCGACACAGGATGCCTGGCGCCGCGTCCCTGTATGCGATCTGCTGGGGCGTCAATGCGACGGCGAACAGCTCACCGGCGCGCATGCCGCTGACGCTCGCTGTCCCGCGGGACGTGAACCTGCCTAAGCTCAATGACTATGGCTCGCTGCCTGTGAGCACCGGGCTTGGCCTGGCCTTCGGCGCTCTCGACATCTATCAGGGGACGCGCGAAGACAACGCTGTGCTCGCCTCATTGAACTACACGAGCGGCGGTTCACAAGTCCTGGGCCAGGGCTCACTGCTGTACGGCATGCTGCGAGGCTCGGAGCGCGCGCTCGCCATCGGTCGCGCTGCATCGACGGTCGGCAATGCCGTGGCGGCGCCGCTCGTGGCGCTCGACATCAAGAGCGACGTTCAGAGCGACAACCCGTACCGGTGGGTGGCGGCTCCGCTCAAGGCCATCGCGTTGCGGTGGTGGCCGGCGGCTATTGCGGCGGTAACGATTCAGCATGGCGTCCAGCCGACGGTCAGGCAGGTGCAGCAGAACCTGAGCGAGCTGCGCGAGCATGCTCCGACAATCAGCGCGAAGATGGGATCTCTGCGCAGCTACGGACGGTTCTGACGTGCTCGACGCGGATGAGTATCTGCACCTCGCGTTCCATGCGAGCGCGCACGGTCAGCACCATGCGTGCTTGTCGTACCTCAAGGAGGCATTGAGCCTTCAGCCGGACAACGCTACAGCGTTGTACCTGCTCGCCACCCAGCACGCGGATCTGGGGCTGCATGCGCGCGCGATCGAGGGCATGAAGTCAGCGCTGGCCATCGCCCCCGGACTCGAAGCGGCGCGCTTCCAGCTGGGCTGGATGCTGATGGACGCGGGTGCAGTGTCGGAGGCGAAGGCGCACTTCGGATCGCTTGCGACCAGCACCGATCCGGCGATGAAGAGCTACGCCAGTGCGCTGGGCGCGCTCGCAGACGGAAACATCGTGGCAGCGAAATCGCACATCGAGTCCGGGCTGTCGCGCAAGGTTGTGAACCCTGGGCTCACGAACATCATGACGCAGTTGTTGGCGAAGCTCTCGAATGCGAAGGCGGCAACGCCTGCGAGCGATGCGGACCAAGAGCCACCACCCACAGCGCCCGCGCCGATCAACCTCGGCGCATACGGAACCCGATCGTGATGAGCACACCGGCCGGGCAGCATTCACGCCTCGTCAGATTGCTCCGCTACATCGAGAGCGACAGCACGAATCTGGCGTTGCGTATCGATGCGATCCGCGAAGCCTGCAACGCTGGCGAGTGGAAGATCGCACGCGCCCTGATCGAAAGTGGGCTGAGCGCACACCCGGGAAGCCCTGAACTGCTCGCCTCGCTTGGACTCGTGGAGCTGCAGGCACAGCGCTATCTTGAAGCGGAGCGTGCGCTCGTCGCCGCACTCGCGGGTGGCGTCGATGCACCTGAGGTGCGTTTCAATCTCGCGTTCTGTCGTTTCACGCTGGGCAACTACGCCCAGGCTCTCGAACTGCTGACGAACCCAGTTCTTGCGCCGGTTGTGCCGAACGCACTGCTGCTGCGCGCTCGCTGTCTTCATCACCTCGACCGCCCGCTCGAAGCAATCGCCGACTGCAAGGCCTACCTCGAGCTTGCAAGCGCCGATGCGGATGCCAAGGGGTTGTTGTCGTTGCTGCTGTATGAGAAGCGCAGCCTCGGCGAAGCGCGGGCTCTATCGGAGGCTGCGCTGCGACAGGACGCAACGCAATTGGAAGCGATGCTCACGCGCGGCGCGTTAGCCGCGGACGAGCGCGACTACGAGACGGCTGCGAGCACTTACCTCACACTCGTCGAGGCGCATCCGCTATGCGGTCGCGGATGGCTTGGGCTCGCGCTCGTCGATCTGCTTCGCATGCGTATAGACAGTGCGAAGCGTTACATCGCTCTGGCGACGGCGACGATGCCGGACCATATCGGCTCATTGCACGTGCTCGCATGGATCGAGGTCGTGCGGGGGAATTTGCCAGAGGCGAGAACCGCCTTCGAGCGCGCGCTGACCATCGATCGCAACTTTGCGGAGACGCATGGCGGACTCGCTGTCATCGCCGTCCTCGAAGGTGACGGCGCTGCAGCGGCCGCCTGCATCAAGCGCGCTTTGCGTCTGCAGCCCGGGTGTCTCTCAGCGCGCTACGCGGAAGTGCTCGCGCTGGGTAGGGCCGGCAAGCACGAGGCGGCGCAGGCAGCCTTCGAAGCCCTGATGTCGACGCGCATTGCTGATGAAGAAGGTTCGTATCGCAGTTTCGTTGCGGCGCATCTGCGCTCGCTGCGCGCCGATCCTGCGACCGCCAACATGTTCGGGACACGGCACTGACTTAACGAGGGCGTCATGTCCTTGCGCATCGATGTCGGCAGGCGCAACAGCTCGCTCGGAGAACTTACGCCGCAGGAATTTACCAGCACCGATCAAGAAGCATCGTTAACCTCGTTGTCGCCTGGGAAGTGAGCGCACTCGTCGCGTCCGTCACCATTCAGATCCGCGCATACCTCTGTGGAACCAGCGCGTCCCTGACCTCCCTTTAGGTAGACATCCGTCAGGTGGCCGTTCGCGAGACTGGCCACATGCGAGCACACAGGCGGCATTTCCACCGCCGGAGCGTTCGCGCCGACCGAGAGGGAAGTGTTCAGGCCGATGATGATCGAATGCAGAAGTCTCACAGACTTGGTCCTTCCGTAACCGCCTTGCCTTCGTGCGAGGCGGCGCGGAGGATAGTCCCACTCGCCGTAGCAATCTACGCATCAACAGCGATCAATAGTGGCGAACTGTGGCTGAGGTCTTGGTCTCGATCGTGCGCACTGTCCGCTTCGGGCCGAACGGAGATGTCCGGCCCGGAGTTTTTTCAACAGAATCGGACAGATGGGGCCGTCAATTCGCTGCATGTGTCGCCCTTGCCACATTTTTGCCAGATTGGACATGCAGCCTTGTGCGCAAGCCAAGCCAACTTGAAGGAGTTGTCTCTCTGATCGCGAGCTGGCACGGCTCGCTTGTCGACCATGCGTGCGGCTCGTGCACGCGAACCAACTTAGGATAGAGAACCGTCCAGATGACCAAGACAAGTCTTCGAACTTTGTCTCGCTTCACCTTGGCTATTGGAGGCTTGATCGCCGGATCCGCTGCCAATGCGGAAGAGGAGTGCGCCCGCACCGGCGGCTCTTCCTGGGCGGAGTCCTATCTGCGCCAGTTCGACACTCAAGCGTTTCGACGATCGGCTGAACCGCGCGTATGCACTTGCGCGGCAAGTACGGCATGACCGGGACGTATTGCGCGCGGATCAACGGCGATGGCTGCGTCTTGTCCGGGACAAGTGCAGCACCGAGGAGTGTCTGTACAGCGTCTACGAACAGCGGGTACTTGAACTCACAGACGAATTCTTGTCGCTCATGCAGCCTTCTGAGCAGCTATCGAACGACGAGGCACGGGCACTCTGTGGATCGTTGGCCACAGTGGCTGACGAACAAGGTCTGAAAGAACTCGCGATTCCTGGTAACGAGCCATGGGTATACGTTCCAGGAAAGGAAAGAGCCGGATGGACGCTCTCCTCAGAAGATCTCGCCAGGCTCGCAGCTCGGGAGTTGTACTGGTCCAAGGAGATACAAACGCTCTACAAGCTACGGCCTACTCCGAAGAGCCATCCAATACTATTCGCGGCGTTTTCCACTGGAGGCACATGCGCCTCAGAGCACGTCTTCAACATTCCACAACTGCTGGATCCACAAGTCAGGGACGAGGGCATCGACAACGTAGATGACCCGGACGAACTCATAAGATGGGCATACTGGGGCGGGGGTGACTACCCGATCTTCTATCGCGGTCGCTACTTCATGGTGGTATCGGCTTTTACGGATCGAGATCGCGTTAACATGATCTCCTGGATCAAGCCAGACGGGAGGATCCGGCCCCTGTGCCTACTGTCCGCAGAGAGGGCGAACTTCGAAGTGATCTCCGCGAAGAATCCGCAGCTCTGTGCGGGCATCGCGGCTGGAAGCATTCGCCCATTATCGTGGCTTCCGATCACGAAGGACCTGCCCTTGGACAGGCAATCAGGACGGTACTGGGAGGAATTCGTGAAGCGATACGGCACCTACGCCGACCAGGTCGAGTTGCTTTCGCTTGATATCGACAAAGATGATCAGGCCGAAAACATCGGCCGATTCCGATACGACTCAGGAGCGGGATGCGGCTCAACGCATACCCGGCTATCGGTCTTATCGAAAGATCTGGAACACACCGCGGCAGGCCCTCTTACCGAGTACCTTCGCCAACTGGGCGACGGAGTGAAGGATGTCTATGAACTGGAGCAGCACTACTACGTGCTCCTGAATCAAACCGAGCGGGAAGCAAGGGTCGTTCCAATCCCGGGTGAGAGGAACGAGCAGACCTGCAAATTGCGGCAGCGCTTCAAGACGCAAGTAACGAGATTCTTCGATATCGAGCCGTAACGACACCAATCGTCGTTCCATGTACGTCAGCTGCCCCTAAGGAGACCGTTGTCACGCATCGTTTCACCAGTCCTCTTGCACTCCAAAAGAAAGACAAGGAGCGATTCGAGCAAATGGAATCAGTCTCGCGACAGCAAGCGCCCCTGAACCGGCTGCCCTCCCCATCGCGTCGCCTCCGGCGGGGGCGCAACGGGTTCAAACTTGAGCCCGCTAAGGTCGATGAGCTTTTCAGCCGGGGAGGGGCCGGTCCGTTTGTTCATGCGAGAGCGGAACAGACAACCGTCCTTGGCGAACAGGAGATCGCCATCCCTTGACCAGTCGGCCCAGTCGGTGCGGCCAAGGTCGAGCACGACGTTGCCATGCTGATCGGACACGCGATACTCGAACACGTACCAAGGCCCGTCAGTCTCGCGGATTCCCGCAAACATCATCTCGAGTGTCCAGGTACCCAGCGGCTTGGCCAGCACCTCCTTCTCGATGTACTCGATCCAGAGCCGTGGACGGCCTTTGTTCTCCCGATACTTGCCCTTGCGCTTCAACTGCCATCCGTCGCGAGCGAGGCGTGTCGACCAGATTGGATTGTCCTCGCCTCGACCCGCGTGGATTCCGAGAGGATTCACGGTGACTGAACGTGGAACGTTGAATCCATCCGCCAACTCGCGCTGCAGCCCTCCATGATTCAAAAGGATCGTTCGCTCATCTTCAAAGAGGCCGCCACCGCCCCAGGCGTCGCCCTTGGGCCACAGCAACAGCGCCGTCAGGAACGGAGGCCGGCTTACTGCAGTCCACGTGCGCATTACATTGCGATAGGCGCCCACGAAATAGATCAGCTTCTGACCCGACGGCGACAGATCGCAACGATGCTCGTAGATCCTTCCCTTCAGCCATTGTCCAAGGCGGAACTCGTCCCGATCCGTGTCCCATGAAATCACGGCGACTGATTTCGAAGGGCCCCGGCGGAAGACGACTGCAGTCGACGACTTGCGAGCGAGGAGCACGCTGATGCGGGTTGCAGCGGCAGCGGGTTTGGCAGAGGCGTCTTTGACGGTAGTCATCGGTGAATCGCATAGATAATGCTTATGCGGCTAGGGCTACGAACCACACAGGTCCTCCGCCCCCATCCTCAACAGCCGCCCGAACAGAAGTAGTCACCCACAAGATCGGCATTGTCCCAGGTCTCCGTCATCGCATAGCCGATCACAGAGGGGTGTGGGCGTTTCGTTCCGAGATTCGGGGCCCGTGCGCGCTACCGGCAGCGAGCATAAGCACGGTGAGGATCCGCAAAATCGAAACTCAAGCGCCGAAGATTTCGCCGCGCCCCGCATTACATAAGCAGTCTCGCCCTGTACATAAACCTGCGAGGTCTGGGCGAACAAGCAGAGTCCGTCTTGGGTGTGTTGCAGTGTCAACGACTCGGCAGATTCCTGACGCGGCGAGTCAATTATGGAAAATGGCCGACAGAAAGTGCGACGCACCCCACATCTTCGCCCCAATTGTGAGACGTGCTTCACACCTTCCCGTCTGATCATGCGAGCAAAGTCCGCCTCGATTTAGCGACAAGGGCAAAGCCATCGAAAGGTGGCGACGCAAAGTCTCCGGTCTAACGAGCTGCTCGAACTCGAGCACTCCACGATAGCGGGACCGCCGGAATCGACGTCCGACTGAAGTTCGGGCTACCTCGATCCCACGCGAAAGCGTGCCCTGTGAATGGAGGTGGCTGATGACTGGACGGACCTCGATAGCGAACACACGCACGCCGGTGCGGCGTTCGACACATTGCGCACTTGCTGCAATTGCAGTGACGCGAAATCCGGTGGCCGCGCCCAGCCTTCGGGCAGCAGCCACGAATGCCAGCGCCATCCATGGCGCGTGCCCATCGGCATCCACCTCCTGGCGCGGTATCCCTGGCTCTCACTGAGCTGAATTTTCTTCCGTCACCCAACGGACGACCAACATGCGAAAGATTTCCTGGACCCTGTCGTTCAGCGCCCTCGGTGCGCTCTGGTTCTCCGTGAGCTGCGCCGATGACAGTTACCGCGCGCAGATGAAGGGCCTCGATGAGCAGGTGCAGGAGATCAAGTCCGACGTGCTCAGCATCGATGCGGAGCTGCGCCGTCTCGAAGAGCGACTCCTGTATCCCTCGAACACCCACGTTGCGTTGTTCATCGGGCTCGCCAAGGGCGATTCGCTGCGCGTCGATGCGGTGCAGATCCAGATCGACGGCAAGCTCGCCGCGCACTACATCTACAGCTTCAAGGAGCTCGAGGCGCTGCAGAAGGGCGGTGTGCAGCGCATCTACACCGGCAACCTGCCGACCGGTTCGCACCGGCTCGACGTCTCCGTGATCGGCAAGCTCGATGGCGGCAAGGACTACGCGCAAACCCAGAGCTTCACGCTGGACAAGGGCATCGAGCCGAAGCTGCTGGGCATCACCCTCGCCGGACCGGCTTCCGGCAAGTCCATCGCCGTCTCGGACTGGTGAACGATGCGCACGATCAGAAACAGTGTCGGCGTAGCGGTGGCGGCGTTGCTTGTTGCCGCTGGCGCAGCGCACGGCGGCGAGCTGAAGGACCTGCACTTCGGGGAGGCGCTGTACTACGCGCACCAGGGCCAGTATCTGGAAGCACTCGAGCGCCTCGATGCGGAGCTCGGGCAGCATCATGGACTCGATGAGCCGGAGCTCGACACGCTGCACTTCCACATCGGCGAAGCCGAGTTCGCGGTCGGCGATTTCGAACTCAACTACCGGATGCACCATCGCGCGGGCCGTGCCATCAAGGCCGTGCTCGAAAGCAATGTCGACGAAGCGATTCGCAACGAAGCGGCGTTCCGTCTCGCGCGCATCCATTTCCAGAAGGACCAGCTCGAAGAAGCCCTGCATGCGCTCGACCGCATCAGCGGCCGCATCCCGCCAGGCATCGAGGATGAGATCCAGTTCCTGCGTGCCAATGTCTACCTCGCCAGCGGTCGTCCGGGCGATGCGGTTGGCGTGCTGAAGACGCTGCAGGGCGCTGACGGCCTGACGGGCTTTGCCGAGTACAACCTCGGCATCGCACTGCTGCAGGACAAGCAATCGCAGGATGCGGTCGCCCAGCTCGATCGTGCGGGGCAGGTCAAAGCCAGGGACGATGCCTCGAAGGCGATCAGGGACAAATCGAACCTGATCCTCGGCGACCTGCTGTTCGAGGCGAACAAGTTCGACCGCGCCCAGCTCTCCTTCGACCGCGTGCGGCTCGATGGGCCGTACTCGAACCAGGCGCTCCTGCGCGCGGGCTGGGCTGCGATGTCGGCCGAGCAGTACGACCGGGCGGTGGTGCCTTGGAGCGTGCTGATCGATCGCGATGTGACCGATGGCGCGGTACAGGAAGCGCTGCTGGCACTGCCCTATGCGTACGGCAAGCTGAACGTGCATGGCCGCTCGGCGCTCATGTACGGCCGCGCGCTTGAAACCTTCCGCAATGAACGCGAACGCGTCGATGCATCGATCGAGAGCATTCGCGACGGCAAGTTCCTCAAGGCGCTCGTGCGCGAGGAGATCAGGCAGGACAAGGACTGGGTCATCCGCCTGCGCAACCTGCCGGATTCGCCGGAGACCTACTACCTCGCGGCGCTCATGGCGTCGCACGACTTCCAGACGGCGCTCCAGAACTACCTGGATCTCGAAGATGTCCGCAGGAAGCTGGAAACCTGGCAAGGCAGTTTCGCCGCATTCGAGGACGTCATCGAGAAGCGACGCGCCAACTACGAGCCGCTGCTTCCCGAGGTCGACGCGAAGTTCCGTGAGCTCGACTCGCAGATCCGCCTGCGCCAGGAACAGCGCGCGAACATCGAGAAGCGGCTGCACGCAATGCTGACGATGCCGCGGCCGGACTACCTCGCGACCGCAGACGAGCGCATCGTGCGCGAGCGTCTGAACGCGATCGAGGCAGTACTCAAGACACAGGAAGGTCCCGCTGCCGAGGCGCTGCAGCAGCGCGCCGAACGGCTGAATGGCGTGCTGGCGTGGAACCTGCGCACGCAGTATCACGAACGCTTCACGCAGGCCTACCGGCATCTCGAGGAACTGAACGCCGACATCGCGCGCATGACGGCGCAATACCAGTCATTCGTTCGTGCCCGCCAGGCTGCGTTGCATGGCTACACCGGTTACGACACCGCGATCACGCGCCTGCGCCGTCGTGTCGAGGATTCGCTGGCCCAGGTGACGCGTGTCATGGCGCGCCAGGGAAACGTGCTCGAGATCGTCGCGATCACGGAGCTCGGCCTGCGCCGCGATCGGCTGGAATCGTATGAGAGCCAGGCGCGCTACGCGGTTGCGGACAGCTATGACCGCGCCACGCGTGCGCAGGCGGATGCGGGAGCGCAGCAATGAAGCGTCCATTGCGCATTGCGTTGATGCTCCCGCCAGTCCTTGCGGCCGGCTGCGCGCCTGCGCCGGAGCGACAGACACTCGCCGAACTGCGCAAGGTCGCGGCGGACACAGCAGATGTGCGTGTGGAGCAGGGACTCGACAAGGCGATGGAAGGCTACAAGCGCTACCTGGATGAAACACCGAAGACTGCGCTGACGCCCGAGGCGATGCGCCGCCTCGCCGATCTCAAGGTCGAGAAGCAGTTCGGGATCCTCGGCGACGGCAAGTGGGTCGAGATGGAAGCGCCCGAACCCACGACGAATGCGAATGCCGCTGCAAATGGCGCGCCGGCGACGTTGACGGCTGGCCCCACGCGCAAGCCGGCGCCGGCCGGACAGGCACAGTCGCAGCCGCCCGAGCGCATGGCGCTCGGTACGACAGGCAGCCCGCGCCCCCGGGCCAGCGGAATCGCCGACCTGTCCGAATCGCAGAATGACTTCGAACGCCGCGCGACGCAGCAGACGCCAGTCGCAGCGAGCGAACAGGGGTTCAGCGTGAGCACGCCCGGCGGTGCCGCCGGGGAGAGCGCGTCTGGACCGCTGGAGGCGATCGCACTCTACGACCAGCTGCTCGCCGAGTATCCGAACTACGAGCACAACGACAAGGTGCTGTACCAGAAATCGCGTGCCTACGACGAGCTGGGGCGCACCGAGGAGGCGATGGAGACCATGCAGCGCATGATCGCTGCATACCCCGGCTCCAGATACCTCGACGAGGTTCAGTTCAGGCGCGCCGAATATTTCTTCACGCGCCGCAGATTCCGCGACGCGGAGCCCGCATATGCCTCGATCATCGCACTGGGTCCGCGCTCGGAGTACTACGAGCTTGCGCTCTACAAGCTCGGCTGGACGCTCTACAAGCAGGAGTTCTACGACGAGGCGCTCGACCGCTACATCGCGCTGCTCGACCACAAGGTGTCGATCGGTTACGACTTCGATGCGACGAACGAGGAGGGCGACGAGCGGCGCATCTCCGACACGTTCCGCGTGATCAGCCTGAGCTTCTCCAATCTCGGCGGGCCGGAGATCGTCGGCGAGTACTTCGGATCGAAGGGCAACCGCACCTACGAAGACCGCATCTACAGCAACCTCGGTGAGTTCTACCTCACCAAGCTGCGCTATCACGACGCGGCGAATGCCTACAAGTCGTTCGTCGGCCTGTATCCGTTCCATCGCAGCTCCCCGCACTTCGGCATGCGGGTGATCGAGATCTACACCAAGGGCGGTTTCCAGAAGCTGGTGCTCGACTCGAAGAAGGACTTTGCGAAGACGTACGGGCTGCAGGGCCAGTACTGGCGGCACTTCGAGATCGACGAGTCACCGGAAGTGCTCAGCTACCTCAAGAGCAACCTCAAGGACCTCGCCAATCACTACCACGCGCAGTACCAGCGCGAAGAGCTGCGCGCGGAGAAGCCGGCGAACTTCCGCGAAGCGTCGCAGTGGTACCGCGAGTTCCTCGTTTCGTTCCCGAAGGATGCCGAATCACCGCCAATCAACTACCAGCTTGCGGACCTGCTCCTCGAGGAGAAGAACTTCGGCGAGGCGGCGCGCGAGTACGAGCGGACTGCCTACGAATACGCCGTCCATGACAAGGCGGCTGCAGCCGGCTATGCGGCGATCTTCGCGCATCGGGAGAACCTGAAGGCTGCGACGGAGGAGCGCCAGCCGCAGATCAAGCGCGATACGATCGCAAGCTCACTGAAGTTCGCGGACACGTTCCCGGCGCATCAGCATGCGCCAAAGGTCCTGGGTGCTGCCGCCGACGACCTGTACGAACTCAAGGATCTGCGCGCCGCGCTCGCAGCGGCGCAGAAGCTGATCGAACGCTATCCCGCCGCAGACCTGCCGATCCGCCGCGCGGCGTGGACGGTCGCCGCGCACGCCTCGGTCGAACTCGGCGAGTACCCGCAGGCTGAGCTCGCCTACACGCGCGTGCTCGAGCTCGTACCCGCGAACGACGAGAAGCGTGCAGCGCTCGTCGACAATCTCGCCGCGGCCATCTACAAGCAGGGAGAGCAGGCGAACACGGCACAGGACTTTCGTGCTGCGGCGGATCACTTCCTGCGCATCAAGCAGGCGGCAGCGACTTCGCAGATCCGTGCGGCGGCCGAGTACGACGCCGGCGCGGCCCTCATCCGCCTCCAGGACTGGACGGCTGCCGCCGAGGTCCTCGAGGCCTTCCGGCGCACGTATCCGGAGCATGAGCTGCAGCGTGAATCGACGAAGCAGATCGCCTTCGTCTATCGCCAGAGCGGCCAGGTCGCCCGTGCAGCCAGCGAGTACGAGCGCATCGCTGCGGAGGCGGACAAGCCAGAGCTGCGCGGTGAAGCGCTGCTGCTGGCAGGCGAGCTGCACGAACAGGCCAAGAGCGCGGATCGCGCGCTCGCGGTCTACCTCGCCTACGTCCAGGAATTTCCGAAGCCGGTCGATCTCGGCGTGGAAACGCGTTTCAAGATCGCGGACATCTACAAGGGCATGCACGACGAGCGGCTCTACCTGGAGCAGTTGAAGCAGATCGTCGCCATCGATGCGGCGTCAGGCGCCGAGAGAACCGACCGGACGCGCACGCTCGCGGCCCGCTCGGCCCTCGTGCTGGCGCAGCAGTCCTACGAACAATTCGCGCAGGCGCGGCTCGTGCAGCCGTTCGAACGGAGCCTGCAGCACAAGCAGAAGCTCATGGATGCCACGATGAAGGCGCTCGGCGCACTCGTGGACTACCAGGTCGGCGAAGTGACGGCAGCGGCGACGTTCTACATGGCTGAGGTCTACTACGGATTCAATCGCGCGCTCATGGAATCGGAGCGCCCGCGCAACATGCAGGCGGCGCAACTCCAGGAGTACGAACTGGAGCTCGAAGACACCGCCTTCCCGTTCGAAGAGAAAGCGATTGGCGTGCATGAGAAGAACCTCGAGCTGATCCGGTCCGGGATCTACAACGCATGGATCGAGAAGAGCCTTGCAAAGCTGGCCCAGCTCATGCCGGTGCGCTACGCGAAGGCGGAGATGAGCAGCGGCCTGCTCGGTTCGATCGACCGCTATGCGTATCGCACACCGTCTGCGCCGCCGCTCGATGGCGTCGCGCCGCAGCCGGGTGCGACAGCACCGGAGATCGCAGGCGCCGAGCCACGACCGGCTGCTCCGGACTCCTCGATACCCGTCGCAGCAACTGGAGCCGCCAATGCGCTTGCGAACTGACAAGTGCTTCGCGATGCCAGGTCGTATCGTGCTGCTTGCGGTCGCGGTATGCGTCGCCGCCTGCTCGTCGCCGGCGCCGCGCGAGAAGCCGAAGCAGACGGCGAAGGCCGTGCAACCCCTGCGAGTCGATATCCAGCAGGACGCAACCGGCTTCACGATCATGGAGGACGTGCGTGTGAGCCCCGCCGTGCGCGCGGAGTACGAGAGCGCCGTTCGCCTGCTCGAGCAGGAGCAGTACGAGCCCGGCATCGCTGCGTTGCTCAAGGTGCTCGAGAGCGCGCCGAACGTGACCGCTGCACACATCGACCTCGGTATCGGCTACGCCCGTACGGGCGAGCTGGCGAAGGCCGAGGAGAGCCTGAAGAAGGCGGTGCAGCTAAACCCGCGGCACCCCATCGCGTACAACGAACTCGGCATGGTCTACCGACGCCAGGGCAAGTTCGGCCAGGCGCGTTCGAGCTACGAGAAGGCGCTCGAGCTGTTTCCGCTCTTTCACTACGCGCAGCGCAACCTCGCGATCCTGTGCGATGTGTACCTCGCCGACCTGAGCTGCGCCAGACAACACTACGAGGCGTATCGGCAGGCTGCGCCTGGCGACGCCGACACCGCCAAGTGGCTCGCCGACCTGGATGCCCGCGCATCGCGCTAGGAGAAGCACATGCTCCACAGATTCCTCATTCCCGCATGTTCATTGCTCGTCGCTGCTTCGGCAGTTGCTACCGAGCCGCTGACGGCGAGTGCTTCGGTCGCACCGACCGCAACGACTCCGGCTCCGGCAGCTACGCCCGCGCCAGAACCGAAGGCGGCCAATGCGAAAGACACAGGCGCGAAAGAACTCTCCGGCATGTCGATCCTGGGCAACCAGGAAGCGCCGAAGGCGCTGGTCATCGTGCCGTGGAAGAGCTCGCAGCTCGGCGACACGCTCGGTATCGCGAAGAACCTCGACGACGGGCGGCAGCCCGTCGACAAGGAGGTCTTCATGCGGCAGCTCAGCTACTACGAGATACGCACCGGCGCGAAGTGAGCCGGGTGCGGGCGTACGTTTTCAACACGCGGTTCGTTTGATTCATCGTTAGCCACAGAGGCCTGCAACAGTGGACATCTTCTATTCGATCGTGGATTTCTTCATCCGGGGCGGCGTATTCATGTACCCGATCCTGCTCGTCGGCGCCGTCGCGACTGCCATCGCCATCGAGCGCTATGTGACGCTGACGCGGCTTTCCATCAAGAACCGCGCAGCCTGGAACGCCATCGAACCCGTCCTGACCGAGGGTGACTTCGACAAGGCGCGCGAGGCGACCGCGAAGGACGAGACGGCGGTCGCGCAGCTGATGGCCGTCGGCCTGGCGCGCCAGGGCGCGGTCCGCCGCGTCGATGACGTCGAGAAGGCGATGCGCACGAACCTCATGGAGCTGATTCCGCGGCTCGAGAAGCGCACGCACTACCTCGGCACCTTCGCGAATCTCGCGACGCTGCTCGGCCTGCTCGGCACGGTCAGCGGCCTCATCCACGCGTTCACAGCCGTTGCTTCGGCGAATCCCGCGGAGAAGGCCAACCTCCTCGCGGCGAGCATCTCCGAGGCCATGAACTGCACTGCGTTCGGTCTGATGGTTGCCGTCCCGTTCCTGTTCATCCACGCATTCCTGCAGACCAAGACAGCCGACCTCATCAGCGGCCTCGAGACTGCGGCGATGAAGTTCCTGACGCTTCTCGGCGACCGGCAGTCCGCCCGGATGCAGACGCGCCTCGAACTGGCGCAGGTGCAGAAAGACCAGAAGGCGGCGTGAGGAGCCGTCATGCCATCCAACTACACCCGCTCGTTCGCCTATGACGGACCGCTCATGCAGTCGAGCTACAAGACTCGCTTGCGCAAGCCCGTCGAACTGCTGCTCGTGCCGATGATCGACATCTTCACGGTGCTGGTCACATTCCTGCTGATGACGGCCGTGTTCTCGCGCATCACGATCCTGCAGCTCGACCTGCCGAGCGAGAACGCGACCAGCGCAGGCGCGCCGCCGGCGTTCCGGCTGGAAGTCATCGTGCGCCACGAGGGTTTCGAACTCACGAACGGCACGCAGCTCATCGCGACGATTCCCAAGGTCGACGGAGAGTACGACTTCAAGGCGCTCACCGGCATGGCGGTGACGCTGAAGCGGGAGTATCCGGACGCGAAGGATGCGTCGGTGCTGCTCGTGCGCGACGTCAAGTACGACTACCTGATCCAGTCGATGGATGCGATCCGCTCCGCTGAAGTTACGCAACCCGCTGATACGGCGACACCCGGCGCGCCCGCGGGTGCGGCAACGAAGATGGAGCTGTTCACCAGCATCGCAGTCGGTGAGGCGCCATGAGCAAGGGACTTCAGCCAACGTCTCGAACATCGAGGAAACCAGTCGCATGAGTCTCCTGAATCGATCGAAGCCGCGCGAAGACGCCGAGCTCAACCTGATCCCGCTGATCGACATCATGTCGGTCCTGGTCGCGTTCCTGCTCATCTATTCCACCGAGGTGGAAAGCGTGCAGAACTCGAAGGGCGTCGAGATTCCGCAGTCCACGGCGGAGGTGAAGCCAGAGAGCTCGGTCGTCGTGATGATCACGAAAGAACACCTCTTCGTACAGGGCGAGCCGGTCGCGACGATTGCAGAAGTACAGGCTGCGGCAACAGCGCTCGTCGAACCGCTACGTGAAGTTCTGGAGCGGCCGATGCTGGCAGGTCCGGGAGGCGCGGAGGAGATGTCGTCGCGTGAAGTGACTGTGATCGCCGACAAGAACCTGCCGTTCGAAGTCGTGAAGCGGGTGATGGCCACCTGCAGTTCTTCCGCTTACGGAAAGATCTCGCTGGCCGTGTTGCAGAAGGAGAAGCCCGCCAATGTCGCCAGCTGAAGCACATATCGAGATCGACGACCTGCAGTCCGTGCTCGAGATGCCCGATGCCGTTGCATCGGAAGTCATCACCGGGCCGGATGCGGAGAACATCTCGGATGAACAGAATCGGGCAGCGCTCGCGGCCGAACTCGCGCAGGCGCGCCAGGTGCTCGATGCGCTTACGGGTGAGCTTCGCGCCGTCGATGCCGAACTGGAAGGCCTCGCGACTGAGCGCGAACAGCACCGCCTGGCCATCGATATCTGCGCCTCGCTCGACAGGCTCCGTGACATCGGCGGTGCCGCGGTGTTCTGGGGCGCGGGCGGGGAAAGCCATGCGGGTGCAGACCACTTGCGTGCCGTGCGCACGCGCATCGAGCAGTTCAACCAGCGTCTGGCCGAAATCGAAGCGCGCCGCGCGGGTGTCATCGATCGCATCGGGCAGCAGGAAAGCCACGCCGGCTTCATGGAAGACGTCCTGTTCGAAGCACTCGAGGAAGAGGAGCGGCGCAAGCAGGAATGGATCGTCGAGCGCGAGATCAGCAAGCTGCCGGCCTACAAGGCATTCATGCCCTGGAGCCGCGGCGGCGAGGACGATCAGCGCTTCCGCAAGAACGTGGCGACGGCGTTGCTGGCATGCGTGATCTTCGCGCTGGTCGTGCCGTTCATCGAGTTGCCGCAAAGCATCCTCAAACCCGAGGTGGAAGTTCCCGAGCGAGTGGTACGCCTGCTGATCGAATCGCGGCCGAAGCCACCGGCCGCGCGCGAGATACCGAAGCCGAAGCCCGAGGAGAAGGTTGCGGAGCAGAAGCCCAAGGAGGCGCCGAAGGTTCAGGTCGCGAAGCGCGAGACTGAGGTTCCCGAGCCGGCTGTGGTCGAGCCCGAGGCGCCGAAGGACCAGGGCATTCTCGCATTCCGCGAAAGACTCGCAAGCGTGCAGGAGGACCAGGCGCTGTCGCGGCTCGGCTCGCAGGCGCAGATCAACAGCGCGGGCGATGCAGGACCCGTGCAGCGCGCGATGCTGACGACGAATGCGCCCGGCTCGAGCGGCGGCATCAACCTCGCGTCGATCAGCCGCAGCGTCGGCGGTAGTGGCGGTTCGGGTGGTATGGCCCGGGTAGCCATCACTCGTGCGACCAGCACGATCGGCGGCATCGGCAGGCCTGGCGCGGACCGTCCGCTGAGCGGCGACAGCGTCGCGAACTCGCGCACCGATGAGGAAATCCAGATCGTGTTCGACCGCTACAAGTCGGCGCTGTACCGCCTCTACAACCGCGAGCTGCGCAAGGACCCGACGCTGCGCGGACAGATGGTGCTCAGGCTGACGATCAAACCGGATGGCAGCGTGTCGCTGTGCCAGCTCGAGGCCACCGACATGAAGGCACCGGAACTTTCCGCGCAGGTCGTCGAGCGGGTGAAGACGATCAACTTCGGCGCCAAGGATGTTGCAGCACTCACCATTCTCTATCCGATCGACTTCCTGCCCGCCGCCTGAGAAGCGGCACGAGACAGTTGGGGAATCGAAGCTGGATCTTTCGTAGTCAATCGACAAGGGCAAAGCCACCGAAAGGTGGCGACGCAAAGTCACCGGTCTAACGAGCCCGTTCGCGGGCTCCACGACAGCGGGACCGCCGGAATCCGCACCCGACGTGCGGGCACTCCCTCGGTCCGTTCGTGACTTGCTTCGCAGGCGAATGGAACGAGGGTTATGAGATCAAGGTCCACAGTCAGTCCGGGAACGAAACACAGCTGGATAGCGATCCTGCTGCTGGCACTGTTCGTGCTGAGTCCGGCTGACGAAGCGTCCGCGGCCGAGATTACCTATCAGTCAGTGACCGGTGTCTGGCGCAACCCGACGGTCACCGACGCGAGCAATCCGGGCGATCCGGGCTATCCCGTTGCGGTCAACGGCAATCCGACCTCGAGCATCAACTGGGGCGTGACGGCAGGTCCCCAGAGCGGTTACGACTTCACCGGCTCGCCGCCGCCGCCCCTGCAGTTGCCGGGGCCGATTCCTTTCTTCTCCCTCGGATCGTTCGCGCATCGTAACAACGTGGTCGACGAACCGTGGCTGTCGTCAGTGCAGCTCGACGTCGTGCTCGCGATCAGCGTGGACGGTACGCCGCGCCCGCCGCTGACCTTTACATTCACGTTCAACCATGTAGAGACCCCGAACGACCAGACTCCGTGTCCCTTCCCGACGCCGCCCAACGAGGGCTGCACCGATCGCGTGACGATCGTAGCGTCGCCGACGCCCACGACCTTCGAAGTCGATGGCATGGAGTACACGCTGTCACTCAACTTCCTGGTCAACGGCCAGCCGACCAACGAGTACATCACGCGCGAAGGCGGAGTCTCGAACAGCTCGGGCCTGGTCGGCGAGTTCACGCCGCCGCCGATCCCGCCCGGCACGCCGACGCTCGTGGTCGACAAGTCGGGTCCGGCCACGATGGTCCCGGACGAGTGGGGCAACTTCCTGCTCGACGTGCGCAACAGCGGTACGGTCGAGGCGTTCAATGTGACGCTGCTCGATCGCCTGCCCGACGGCCCGACCGGCGGCATGTGCGACACCACGCCGCAGGTGACGAGCGCGCGCGTGTTTGCTGCGGACGGGGTGACGCCGGTCGCGGGCAAGGGTCCGCTGGCGCAGGGCGCGGACTATTCGCTTCTCTACGACAGCGCCACCTGCCAGCTCACGTTCACTGCGATCACCGCCGCTTCGGTGATCGGCGTCGGTGAGCGCCTGCGCATCGGCTACCGAACGCAGCTCGACGATGGCAGCCAGTACAACGTCCCGTTGACCAACGTTGCCGGCGCGATTCAGTGGTACAACGCCGCCGCCAACAATCCGGCCCGCACTGCCTACACGCGCACGCTGAGCGATGGCACGCCAGGCGTCGTGGATCATGAGGATGCTCACACCGTTCGCATCGTGCCCCGGTTCTTTGCAGACAAGGCGGCGGCGCTGCAGGTCGACTCCATGTCGCCCGGCATCGTCGATGCCGGCGACGTGCTGCGCTACACGATCCGCGTCTACAACAATGGCTCGCTGCCGCTCACGATGGCCATGCTGCGCGATGCGGTGCCGACCAACACGACGTACGTTGCCGACTCGCTGACGCTGAACGGACAACCAGTAGGCCGGCCCGACGGCGGCGTGTCGCCGCTGGTGGCTGGAATCGACATCAGCTCATCCGACCTGACGCCGCCGCTGCCCGCCGCGGGACAGGGCACGCTGACACCGGGCGGCCAGTCGGCCATCGTGCAGTTCGACCTGCGCGTCAACGACGGCGTGCCACCCGGCACAGTGATCTCGAACCAGGCCGTTGTCGACACGGCGGAACTGCCGGACCTACTGACCGATGGCGACGGCAATCCCATGACCGGCCCCGAGCCGACGGTCGTCGTCGTCGGCAACCTGCAGGAACTGCGGATCACCAAGGCCGTGAGCGTCGTGGGCGGTGGCTATGCGATCGCAGGGGCGACGCTCGAGTACGTCGTGCAGGTCACCAACGTCGGTGTCGTGCCCGCCTATGCAGTCGAGATCCGCGACGACATCGCGATGCCGACGCCGGGGTACCTGTCGTTCGTGGATCAGTCATGGTCGATGAACGACTCGACGACTGGCATCACCGTGGTCGGATCGCTGCTGACCGCCGACTATTCCTCGACCTATGGTGCCCTGCAGCCGGGCCGTGTCATCACGCTGCGCTTCCGCGCGCTCCTGAACTCGACCCTCGCGATCGGCACGCGCGTCACCAACACGGGCACGGTTTACTGGAACACACCGCAGCGTCAGGCGAGTGCGACGGTCGCGATCGACGTCGGCGGGATGGTCGGCGTTGCAATGCTGAGTGGCACCGCGTGGCATGACGCGAACTTCAACCAGACGGCCGATGCCGCGGAAAGATTGCTCGAAGGCTGGACGGTCGGGCTCTACCGCGACGACCAGCTCGTTCACTCGGCTGTTACCGATGCTTCGGGCAACTACACGATCAGCGGGATCGCCCCCAACGCTTCGACCAACTATCGCTACGAGCTGCGCTTCACCGCGCCCGGGGCCGGGCCGGCCACGGCCGCGCTGGGCAGGGCCCATTCCGTCTTCACGAATGGGCTGCAGCGCATCACCGACATCGTCCTGCAGTCGGGCAGCAATTACCTGAACGTGAACCTGCCGATCGAGCCGAACGGCGTCGTCTACAACACGATCACGCGTGTGCCGATCGCAGGCGCGACGCTCACCATGCTGGACGCAAGCAGCCAGACGCCGTTACCGGCAAGTTGCTTCGACGACGCGGCACAACAGAACCAGGTGACGCTGCCGTACGGCTACTACCGGTTCGACCTCAACTTCTCGGATCCGGCCTGCGCAAGCGGCGGCAGCTACATCGTCGAGGCGAGAGCCCCTGCCGTCGGGTACATCGCCGGTCCGTCACAGATCATTCCGCCGGCCTCGGACACTTCGACAGGTCCGTCCTCCGTGCCGTCATGCCCGGCAGGCACCGATGATGCCGTACCCGCGACCACGCAGCACTGCGAGGTGCAGGCTTTCGAACTCGCGCCGCCAACCTCGATGCGCGCACGTACTGCCGGCACGCGCTACCACAGGCATTTCACGTTCAGCGACGCGCCCCTTGCGGTCTCCTCGCAGATTTTCAACAACCACATCCCGCTCGATCCGGACCTGCAGGGCGTGCTGCAGCTCTCCAAGACGACGCCGCTGTTCAACGTGACGCGCGGCCAGATGATTCCGTACACGATCACGTACACGAACGTGACGGACGTGCCGCTGTTCGATGTCTCGCTGGCCGACCGGTTCCCGGCAGGCTTCCGTTATGTCGAGGGGTCGGCACGCATCGATGGCACGCCGGTCGAGCCGACGCTCGTGGGCCGCGTGCTCACCTGGAACGACCTCGTCGTCTACGGCCGGGAGCGTCACTCGATCGTGCTGCTGCTGGCGGTAGGCGCGGGTGTCAGCGAAGGCGAGTTCACGAATCGCGCCCAGGCAACGCACGCACTGACCAACAGTCCGTTGTCGAACGAAGGCGCGGCGACTGTGCGCGTCATCCCGGACGCGACATTCGATTGCACGGATATCACCGGCAAGGTGTTCGACGATGCGAATCGCAATGGCATCCAGAACCCCGGCGAACGCGGCCTGTCAGGGGTACGCCTCGTCAGCGCGCGCGGACTGACGGCGACCACCGATGCGTTCGGCCGCTTTCACATCACCTGCGCCGTCGTGCCTCGCGAAGGACGTGGCAGCAATTTCGTCCTGAAGCTCGATGACCGCACGTTGCCCGCCGGATTCCGCGCATCGACGCAGGACGTGAAGGTGCTGCGCGCCACGCGCGGCAAGGCGCTGCGCTTCAATTTCGGCGCCTCCATTCACCGCGTGATCGGGCTCGACATCGCCGATGCCGTGTTCGAGCCGGGCACGGCGAACATGCGCCCGCAGTGGCAGCCGCGCCTGAGCCTGCTGCTCGAAGAGCTGCAGCGAGGCCCAGCCGTTCTGCGCCTGTCGTACCTGGCGGATCTGGAAGACCAGCAACTCGTCGACCAGCGCATGGCGGTGGTGAAGGAGCGGATCACGCAGTCGTGGAAGGGAATTTCCGCATCTGCATGCGACGAGCAGGGCGCCACCGGACCGGCGAGCGCCTGCTATCAGCTCACGACCGAGCAGGAAGTGTTCTGGCGGCGCGGCGGACCGAGGAAGCCTGCGGCCGTGCCGGAACTCGGGCAGGTGAACGAATGATGCACACGAAATACAGATCCGCGCACGGAGCGATTCGCAGCGTGCGTGCCCCGTTCTTCGTGGCGATCGCCCTGACGATCGCGGCCGCGCAGGCGCAGTCCGTCCAGGACCAGGCGCTGGGCGAATCCGTGGAGCGCCACCTGTCGAAGGACGAGGCGCTCACGCAGTGGGCGTCGGATGTCGATCGTGTGAACAGGGAGGCGGGCGACATGATCGTCGCGACCCAGGTCACGAAAGATGAGATCGAGACGGTCAAGCTGCAGAACGTGATCCCGCCGATCCGCTTTGAGTCGGGCGTTGCCGCCATTTCGCCGCAGTACATCGAAGCGCTGCGCAAGGTGCTCGAGGATATGAGTGGCCACCGCAACGTGCGGCTGCACCTCGTGGGTCACGCCGACGACCAGCCGCTGTCGGGTGTGCTGGCGCAGCGCTACGGCGACAATGCCGGCCTGTCGCGCGAGCGTGCCGGCGAAGTGGCGGAGTTCCTGAAGTCCCGTCTCAACCTGCGGCCAGAGGCGATCTCTTACGAATGGTTCGGCGATGCACGACCGGTCGCGACGAATCTCACGGAAGAAGGCCGTGCGCTCAATCGTCGCGTCGAAGTCGAGGTGTGGTACGACGCGATGCGACAACGTGCAGGCGAGGAGGAAGTCCTGCTCAGGGAGAACTTCCGGCGCATGAAGGTGTGCCGCATGGAAACGGTCTGCAGAATGCGCTTCGTGGAAGGCCACGCGCATCGCGCGCGCATCAGGAACCTCGTGCCGGCGCTGCGCTATACGGAGGAAGGAGTGCAGGTCACCGATGCATTCGTTGCACAGGTGCGCAAGTCGCTGCTCAACCTCCAGGACAAGCAGAACGTGGTGGTGAAGTTCACCGGTTTCACGGACGATTTGCCTCTGGCCGGCCGCGACGAGCGGATCTACGGGACACATCTCGCGCTCTCGAAGGCGCGCGCGCACCGCGTGGCGCTCACTATCCAGGAGAGGCTGGGGCTGCCGATGACGGCGGTTGCGAGCGACGGACGCGGCGAGGCATTGCCGCTGGCATCCAACGCGACCGTGCAAGGGCGTGCGTTCAATCGGCGCGTCGAGGTGGAGTTCTGGCATGACGATCCGTTGCAGGAGATGCCTGAGGACCTGCAGCTGTGCCCGCAGGATGGCGATGCCGGGATGGTGACGAAGGTTCACGATCCGGCCTGGGGCCGCATTGCGCCGCTCGAACTCGAGGGGGGCAGGGCCGTAATTCCCGCGGGGCTCACCGAGCAGCTGCGGCGTGCGATGGCCGACGTCGCCGGCAAGACCAATGTTCGCCTGCGCTTCGTCGGCTACACGAAGAACGAACGGATCGACCGCAGGACGGCCAGCGTGTACGGCGACGACATCGGCCTGTCGGCCGCGCGTGCGCGGCGGGCGATGGAGACGATTCGCGAGCAGATGGGGCTCGCACCTGAACAGGCGGAACACGAAGGCCGCGGCTACGTGCACTCCGACGATGTCGTCAACGCAGGCTTCACGCAGGGTGAGACCTCGCACGTCCTGGTGCAGGTGGTCTACGACGAGCGTGCGGTCGTCGACGACTACGACGGTGTCGATATCACGAAGATCACGCGTGAGTTGTCGCCGGAAGATCCGTTCGCCCTGAACTTGATGCGGATCACGGTGGATGGCAAACCGATCGACGATCCGAATCGCAGCTCCGCGGACATCCAGCGCTGCACGGACGTTGCGCTGGAGGCAGCGGACATACAGTTCCAGTTCGATAGCCTGTCATCGAGCCGGCGCCTGAGCGTTGCCGCAGCACCGTCCACGATTGTGTTGCGGGATGCCGCCACAGAAGACCCCATCGAGCCATCCCCGGAGGAGTCCACGCAAGCCGAACAGGTTGCCGACAGCCAGCTTGAGCAGCCATCGGCTGAGCGCCTCGAGCTGACACAGGAACCGCACCCGGCCGCGCAACCGCAGCAGCAGCCACTCGATGAGGACGAGCAGGAAGTTGCGGCGGAGGATGAAGTGAAGTCATCCACCGACGCAGCAACGCAGCCCGGCGCTGAAGCTGAAGGCGTGCCCGCAGTGGCCGCTGGAGAATCTGCCGACGCGGTGCAAACGGCGTTGCCGGTCGAACCGCGCTACATCGGCGATCCGGTGCGCTTTCGGATGTACGCGAACTATTCCGCCTTCATCGACCGTGCGGAGGTTCGCATCTTCACGGCCGATCAATCGCTCCAGGCGCATCCGCTCGAGGTCATTGCGTTCGATGCCAACGGCTTCGCCGAATGGGTGCCGACTTCGGGCATCGTGGCAGCGCCCGCGCGCGACCTGAAGTACGTCCTGAGGGTGTACGACACGAAGGGTAATTTCGATGAAACGGTCCCGCAGCCGCTGTGGCTCGTGTACGGAGACGCCAGCGCGGATGAACCCGATGAGGAGAAGGTGAAGGGGCGCGATCAGGAACTGCTCGCGGGCTATGGCGACAACGCGCTGTCCGTCAGCAACATTCGTCTCGGCAGCGGGACGGTGAAGGTACGGGGCGGCGGCATCCCGGCGCAGCACACCGTCTGGGTCGCGGGCCGCCAGGTGCCGGTCGACCCCAGCGGCAGCTTCGTTGCGGAGGAAGTGTTGCCCTCGGGAATGCACACGGTCGAGGTCGCAGTGCTCGACGAGGGTGGCAACGGTTCGATGTATCTGCGCGATCTGAAGTTCGAGCGCAACGACTGGTTTTATCTCGGGCTCGCAGACGTCACCGTGTCCGAGCACCGCGCGCGCGGTCCGGCAGACCTGTTGCAGGGCGAGAACGCGCCGTACGACTACGATTCGACGCTCGATGGACGTCTTGCGTTCTATATCAACGGCAAGTTCAGCGAACACTGGGGACTCACGGCGAGCGCAGACACCCGCGAGGGACCCGTGAAGGACCTGTTCAGCAACTTCCTCGACAAGTCGCCAGACTCGCTGTTCCGCCGCATCGATCCCGATTACCACTATCCGACCTTCGGTGACGACGCGGTCGTCGAAGAAGTGGCGCCGACGCTCGGCAAGTTCTACGTGAAGGTCAATCGCGACCAGAACCATGCGCTGTGGGGCAACTTCCGGATCAGCTACATGGGCAATGAATTGGCGCATGTCGACCGCGGCTTGTACGGCGGCAATCTGCACTTCGAAACGGAAGCCACGACGAGCTTCGGCGAGCAGCGGGCCGCGGTCGATGGTTTCGCCGCCGAGCCCGGTACGCTCGCGAGCCGCGAAGAATTCCGCGGTACTGGTGGCTCGCTCTATTTCCTGCGCAACCAGGACATCCTCGTCGGTTCGGAGCGCGTGCGCATCGAGTTGCGTGACAAGGACTCGGGGCTCGTCACGGGTGTGAAGAACCTGCAGCCGATCCTCGACTACGACGTCGACTATCTGCAGGGACGCATTCTCCTTGCCGAGCCGCTCAACTCGACGGTCGATGACGGCCTGCTCGTGCGCACGGGCGGACTGAGCGGTGACGAGGCCCACCTCGTGGTTCGCTACGAATACACGCCGGGCTTCGACGAGATCGATGCCATGGCGATCGGTGGCCAGGCGCACTACTGGATCAACGACTATCTGAAGGTCGGGCTGACGGCGAGCACGAACGAAGAAGGCACGAGCGACAGCACGTTGAACGGTGCCGATGTGACCGTGCGGATGAGTGCCGACACTTTCCTCAAGGTCCAGGCGGCGCAGAGCGAGGGGCTGGTGTCGAGTTCGCTGTATTCAAGTGATGGCGGGTTCGACTTCGTGGGCGATCCGTCCACGGGCCTGGAAGATGCCGACGCGACTGCATGGCGCGCGGATCTGAGCATCGGCTTCGGCGAGTTCACCGAAGCGTTGCCCGGCCGCATCACGCTGTACACGCAGTCGCAGGGTGCGGGCTACTCGGCGCCGGGCCTGACGGCGTTGACGGACACGACGTACCAGGGCGGCACCCTGCGCACGGAACTGCCGTTTGGCGTGAGGCTGCAGGCGAAGGCCGACCGGAGGGAGCAGGATCAGGGCTACTCGGTGAATGCTCAGGAGCTCGATGTGGGTTACCAGCTCACCGAGCGCTGGGACATCAGCACGGGTGTGCGCAAGGACGAGCGTGAGTACGACGGCACGCTGGTGCCTGTGAACCTGCAGCAGGGCGAACGCACCGATGCGGTCGTGCAGGTCGGCTACGACTCGCGCTCGACCTGGCGCACCTACGGTTTCGTGCAGGAGACACTGTCGAAGTCGGTCGAGCGCGAAGAGGACGGTCGCGTCGGTGTCGGTGGCGCATACCGGTTCACCGAACGATTCCGTGCGGACGTGGAATTCTCCGATGGCGATCTCGGCCCGGGCGCACGGGTGGGCACGAACTACCAGTACTCCGAACGCACAAGCCTGTACATGAACTACGCGCTCGAGAACGAGCGCACGGACAATGGCCTGCACGGGGAGCGCGGCAACCTGATCTCAGGCGTGAAGCGCAAACTGTCGGATGCGAGCAGCGTGTACCTGGAGCAGCGCTACCAGCAAACCGAATCGTCCTCCGGACTCACGCATGCGACCGGCATGAGCCTTGCGCCGAACGAGCGCTGGAACCTGGGCGCGAACACCGACATCGGCTCCCTGGTCGATCAGCGGACCGGCTCGAAGATCGATCGCGAAGCAGGTGGCGGCAGCGTCGGG
>JACZCZ010088822.1_pt1 | contig 69223 bp, 104 predicted proteins | sample 8641811 | NCBI WGS metagenome assembly JACZCZ01 (sample SAMN15324610, study PRJNA640507) | soil metagenome | isolation source: intercropping peanut in the first line | place: China: Luxin town, Laibin City, Guangxi Province | collected 2019-07-25 | depth 10cm m | reverse complement strand
GGGGGCACTTGGGACAGCAGGGGGCACTTGGGGCACTATGGTAATGTGTGACAATATTTGCAGGGGGCACTTGGGACACTTGTTTTGAATAGACTTGCGCGTGCGGCGTCTTCGCACTGTACTCTGTCGGCATTTACAGTGCAGATGTACTAGGGAGGGTGATCATGCGTGCCATTTTGGTGTTCTTGGTGTGCTGGGTGACAGGCTGTTCGGTCTTCGGCGGCTTCGACGACTACCACTTCGAGGATGCGGCCGTGGACAGCGCTGCCGCAGGCTCAGGCGGCACCGGTGGCAACACGATGGTCAACCCCCGCAAGGACAGCGGCGCGCTCGACGAGGACGCTGGTGAGCCTGAGGACAGTGGCTTCGCAGGTATGGCCGGCATGAGTGGTGCAGGCTCGGGCGGCTTCGGTGGCGCAGGCGGCTCGGGTGGGTCAGGTGGTGTTGGTGGCTCGGGTGGTGTCGGTGGCGAGGACGGGGGTGTCGACGAGATCCCACCCAACCAATGCCGACCGCTCTGCACAAGTCGAGACTATGCGCTCGGTCTGTCTGGCATGTGCGGCAGCAACTACTCGTGCCAGGTCACGAGCGAGATCGTGACCGAGATCCGATGCGTACTACGCATTGCAGCAAACGAAGAATGCCCAGCAGGATTGTTTGCTCGCAGCTTCATCGAAGGTAGATACTGCTTCCCTTCACCGGCAGGTGAAGAGCGCGCGAACTGTGAACAGTGGTTGATGGAGGTCGAGCGATGAGTGGCGATGTGGATTTCAGCTCTCCGATCACAGCAGATCAGCTCAACGGAACACAGAGTCTTTCTTACGCTTTAGCAGTAGAGCAAATGCGTTTGGAGCCTGACGCTGAGTTCATCGCTATCGCTAGAGACACAGGAAGAATCCACGGCCGCTATCGCAGCTGTAAAGGTCGCCTGCAAACACTCAATGAGAACAACGAGTGGGTGCACTATTACGCGACACAGGAAGAGCTTGAGGTGCGTGCTTGGCGTCGCGTGGATACGCAACCGAAAGAAGCCGTCAATCATCCGTCGCACTACAACATGGGCAAGATCGAGGTTATCGACGCGATCGAAGACTGGAAGCTCGGCTTCAACCTCGGAAACGCGGTCAAGTACATCGCGCGTGCGGCGCACAAGGGCAAGCTGCTCGAAGACCTCAAGAAGGCGCGCTTTTATCTCAACCGCGCGATCGCCAACATCGAGAAGGGACAAGACGCGTAAGGTTTACAGGGCAAGGCTGTGCTGGGTACGGCAAGGCTTGGCGGTGCTCGGCGAGGCAGGGGCGGGGACTTCAAAAGAGTCCCCGCTTTTTTCAGCTCCAAGAGCGGATCTTGTCTCCCGCAGCGTTGAGCTGGTCGATGCTGCCATCGCTGTCGACGTAGTAGACGTCGAGCTTGCTGTACGCCTTGTGCTGGCGCTTCAGGGCTTTGACAGCGCTGACGGCTTCCCTGAACTCCAGGTTGCTGCGCAGCTGCTTGCCGAGTACGGCGAGCCCAACGCCAGGTCCGCGCTTCATGTCACCGATGACGATGTTGGCGTTCAGTTCGGCTTGCGTAGGTGCAGAGATGTCGTCGGCCTCGTCTTCTTCGAGGCTCGGACACGCCGCGTGTGCAGCTTCGCGCAAAGCTTCTTCGATCTTGCCGCTACCTGTGCTGTCCGACCACTCGCGCAGGTTCTTCTTCAGACGCTTCTGCAAGTCTTCGAGGTCGTTGTGTTTTGGGATGGGGAGGCGAAAGTATGGGTCCCAGTCGCCGTCGAGAAACGTGCGGCCTGAGCCGTTGATGCTCATGTACACCAAGTACGTGAGGTCTGGGAGTCGATCCACAAACTCCGCAGGGGAAATGCGGTGTGCGTTGGTGCGGTCGGTCAGAGGAGAAACGTCAGGGTTGTCGCGCACGAAGCGTATGACTTCACGACGGACTTCGGTGTCGAAGTCGTCAAAGACGTCGCGAACGTTGCGCGCTTCGTCGGTGTTGAAGTCGGGATCGTCACACGTCAGCTCTTCACTCTCGATGGCGCCTTCGATGAGCTGGTTGATGGTCTCGTTGTCGATCTTGTTGCTGGCCATGACGTAACCCTCTAGGTGGTTTGATTAGGTGCGGCGTAGCGCTTGCGGCGAATCTTCTCCGCGCCGACGATAATACGTACAAAACCGCGGTTGGATAGCGGCATCATGCCGTTGGGTGGCTTGCGGTGTTTGCGGATGGTGCGGATCGCGTCGCGAGCGGAGATGCCGTCCAGCGTCATCGCCAGAGCTGCTACAAGCGAAGATCTGTTCACGCCCGCCCAGCAGCTCACGAGCACGCGCTTGCCCTTGCTACGGAGCGCCTGCACGGTCTTGGCGGCACGCAGTGCGGTGCGCACGTCTCGCAACGACGGACTGCCGTTGTCGTCGAAACCAGCGTGCACAGCGCAGCGTAGGCTCGGCTGGTACTCGTCAGCGCAGAGCACGACCACGTCGAAGAAGTTGCAGGCGGTCTCTGTCGGTTGGCTGCCGATCCACAACTTGGAAGCAACGCGGTGCGCGTCGATTCCTTCAGGTAGGCGCTCCATTCACGAAACCTTCTTTTTAGGTGTCTGCTGCTGTACCCAGTACAACGTGTAGGGATCGTGTTGAACGTGAAGGCGCAACCACAAGGATTCTGCAATATCGCTGTGATACGGAGGAAGCTCCATCTTGCGTAAGCAAGAAGCAGCTACGACAGCTCTTGACGGGAGCGTGACGTCTAGGATGACAGGTACGGCGCACACCACGATCTTCTTGCATATCTTCTGTGTCTTCAGCGCTGCTATCCAACCGCCGATGAGGGCCATGCGATCGAGGTCGAGTACACACGTATAGGTCAGCACCAGCGAGATGCCTTCCTCTTTCGCAGCGTGAGCTGCTTCGTTCACAATGCGAACGCGCTCTTTGTGCTGCTCGACGTTGATGCCGGCGTCGGAGATGAGGTAGTAGGTAGGAACGCCGTCGTGAGGTTCGGAGACGCTGTAGCCTTTGCAGTTGCTGGACAGAGCGATGATGACGGCATCTGCCGGCTTGGGGGTTTTGCGGCTACGCATGAGCAAGAACTATCGCATCAGCGTGTGCGTCAAGTCCAGCGTCACCCGGTACTCGATGACCGCACCCACGTCGTCTGCTTCGAGCACGATCTTGGGCGGATCGGGTTCTGGGGCTCGAACGAATGCATGAGCTGCACCTCGGTCGAGCGGCATGATGTTGATGGATGCAGTGCCGTCTTCCTTCAGACGCTTTCGGCGATCGAGGAGTTCCAGCTCGAAGCTCAGCATCACGCGCGTGTCGTGCACGACGTTGAAGACCCAGCGGGTGGAGTTCACCGCAGCTTCGCTGGTGTCGACTTCAACGTCGGTAGCTAGACCTCGCACGAGTCCAAGCAAGCACTCCACTTGGACGGCTGGTCTTTCAGGGGCATCGGGCACACCTGAAGATGCTACAGGTCTTTCAAAGGCACAACCTTAGGAGATATTTTGGTCTCCAGGTACTAACCAGAAATCACTTGGGTTGGAGGTTTGAATGATCTGGATCGCCCCTCCTTTCACCAGACGGTACAAAGCACTTTCGCTGGTACCCCTCAAGTGGCGTAACCTCGGTGAGTACAGCAGAGCGTTGGATAGATAACCTAGTGCGACAGGGCTACCTACAGCAGCTACTAGCTTGCGTTCGATGTCGGTATCTGGGGTGTTTTTACCCGAGGCCCGTCTGAAACGAGCAGCATAGGGGCCTGGGGCTGAAGGTTCGGCCACTTGACGGGGGTTGATCTTGTTGAAAGATTTCGAGAGGGCGTCGGAGAAACGCTGTAGCTCTTCAAAAGCTTCAGATTCGCTTCTGCGGAAGATGTCCACGGGCTTATGCTCCTTGTCCAAGGTACGTTGCGCCGCGGCTCTCGGCGATAAGCTCACGCAGATGTGACGGGCTCACCGGGGTCACACGCACGTCGTCGCCACCGTTCAGAGGGTAGCGGCGTGTCAGACCGCCTGGGTCGGCGTAGACGACCGGCACCCAGTGGTTGGGGTTTCGCTTGGTGCAGTTGGCGCTGAAGTCCGAACAGATGTAGGCGCGCTTGCCGTTGCGGTTGGCGAGGTACTGCGCTGTCTTGACGGCTTCCACGTACCGCTGCGGCAGAGGACCGGGGTGGTACTCGCGTGGGAACGGCGTATGGCTCACGATGTAGTTCGGCGTGCCAACGAGTTTGCCCGAGCCACACTTGTTGAACACGATGCGCTGACCGTTGGGGTGGAACTCGGCGATGGGCTGCGCGAGGTCGAAACCTTCGAGGCAGCCAGCGCCCACAGGGAAATGTCCTGCGGTGCGTGGGAAGTGCGCGGTCGGGCGCTGGTCGCAGCACGCCTTGCAGCGGATTCCGCCCTTGTTGCCGCTACCTTCCCGCGGCCACTTGATGACGCGGAAGGGCCGACCTCGCAGGGCGCACAGCGTGCCGCACTCGCGCAGCGCCAGATCGAGGTTGGCGAAGCGCGAAAGAAACTTCGGCGCAGGGTAGGCGGGTTCGACGATCTGGTAAGGGCGCTGGTCGCCCACGCGTCCGTAGTCGTCGATGGAGAACTGCGCGTAGGCCGCGTCCCCTTGCGCTGAGTTGCCGGTGTAAACGGTTTCCATAGTTCCTCCGAAGGTTACCAGGGAACCTTGTTCAACGGGATAGGACGATCTTGTCGCGGGCGCCTGCCGCTGCCGCAGCGATGCTGTTGGACTTGCGTGCCGCGTCCGCGAGGTGACGACGGTACTGCATGCCTTCGAGGTTGTCGGAGTACAAGCGGCTCGGCGCGCCGCTCTCGCAACCCGAGTGCAGCAAGATGCGCGAGTAGCCCCACTTGATCTCGGCGCGCTTGAAACGCGGCACGGACTCGTTGAACGCTTTGCCACAGCGCCAACAGACGTGCTGGTTGCCGGTGCCGTCGAGGTTCTTGCACGCGACAGCGACCAGAGCCCCATCGAAGGGGCTGATGATCAAGTCCAGGTCGTCCATGTGCGTGGCGCCCAGAGCTTTGCGTTCGAGATCTGTCTCGCTGCGGATGAGCAGGTTGTGGTTGCTCATCTCAGTGCCTCACGAACGAGCCGTGAAGGGCCACTTCATCGTCGTTTCCAGGCAACACACCGACCAACAGCTGCGCGAGGTTGGGGTTGTTGGGGCACGGCCCGAGCACGGCGCCCTTGAGCAGGTATGGGCTCTGCGGGTCGTGTTGCGCGTTGGGTCCGATGACAGGGATGGAGATGTTGATGCGCTGACCGCTGATGATGTCGACACCGTTGGAATCGACTTGGCGGATGTAGAACCCCGCGATGTCTGTCGCTGTCGCCGGGCGACCAGCTGCGATCCACACCTCATCGAAACGATTCTGCGAGAAGGTGTGCAGGGGGTACGTGTCCGCGTCGTCGCTCGCGATGGCGATCGGGAGACCTTCCGCAACACCGTCAGGTGACGGAGCGCCCATGAAACGACGGGCCTCGCTTTGCTCGGCGCCGACACCGTCGAGTACAACGTAGCCGTACGCTTGAGCGCCGAACGGATACACATCCAGACCTTTTCCGTTCTGGAAGTCGAGGGAGAGCTGTAGTCCGTAGTCACCTCGAATCATGTAGCCGTCGAGCACTTTGTACGGCATGGCCGCGTCTGTGTCGGGCATCAGGTCTGCGGCCTGCCCACCCCAAACCAGCGTCGTGTCGGAGGGATCAGCGGTTGGAAAGACCTCCAACGTGAAGAGCTGGTCGGCACTGTCGACTCGCGGGTCTACAGGAATGATCCACAGGTGCACCTCGTAGTAACGGCGCAGCCGATTGTCCGGGTCGTTGGCTCGATCGAGGTTTTTGTCAGGGGGGATGAAGACCAGATTCTTCGGCGGTGTGATGGCCGGCTCTGCGGTGGTGTCACCGTTGTGCAGTGGGTAGATGAGGCCGTTGAACAACGGAATCTTGGACGAAGACATGCGGTCCCCTTGAAAAGCTTCTTTTGAGGTGAGCCGGCCCGCAATAGACGCAGACCCGAATGCGACGGTACGCTGCTGTTTCTAGTTGTTCAAGATACAAGGAGCACCAGCAATGTTGTCAGAGCTGATTGGTCGACGTTCAAAGAAGTCACGTGCTTGTGCATGTCCTCGCGGCACGCAGAAGACCTTCGTGGGGCGTTTCGGTATTCGATGCGGTCGCGTGGCACCGGCGAAGGGTGGCGGTCGCCGTTGGCGTTTCACGAAGACACCCAAGCGCTGCAACTACTGAGGTGGCGTTTGACAGAGCAACCGCAGTTGTGATAACGCGGAAGCGCTAGCGCAGTCGCGGTTGCTCTGTAGGTGTGGCAGTGCCGGCTCAAAGCACGTAGTTGCCCAGTGCTTGAGTCGCATAAAGCGACCGCGAGGCGTTTAGGTGGCCAAACCCGCCTCGGTTGTTGCACGTGAAACACTTTTGAACGTTGAAGCTGTTCAACGTTCAACCTTGAAAGCTGGATCACTTTAGCCGAAGGTAAGGAGCCGCCCCCTTGTAGGGGTCCAACCTCACCAAAGGCAAACGCGATGTCCCTGGCACTCACTCTTCCCAGCGGCGGATACCTTCGCCTGAACTACCAAGGCCCGCTCGAAGTCTCGGGCGTCTCTGTCGCACAACCTTGCGACCTCACAGCATTGCCGAAGTCCGTACGTGCTCAACCAGGGTTCAAGCGCAGCATCATCATCTTCGCGCGTCCGCTGGATGCAGGGCTCACGGCGGTCGAAGCAGAAGTGACGTTCGATCCGCCCACGGGCGTGCCCGAGACGATGATCATCACTGTCACGGCGTCAGATCCGTCTGATGAGATTGCGCTCGACGTGTGGTGCTTACATGCGTTCATCGGCGCGATCTCCAACGCCAGCAAGCTCTACTTCTTCGGTGCAGGTGGTGGGGGTGGCGGTGCAGTGTCGAGCGTCTTCGGGCGCATCGGGGCGGTGGTGGCTGTCGCAGGCGACTACTTGGCCTCGCAGATCACCAACAATAGTTCGGTGGTCGGCGCTACGGTGCAGGCCGCGTTGAACACCTTGAACGCGCTGGTACCGACCGCAGGCGAGAAAGCAGCTCTGTCCGGCACATCCGGCACACCTAGCGGCTCGAATCTCTATGTGACCAATGCGGACCCGCGCAACACCAACGCGCGCACGCCGACAACGCACGCAACGTCACACTTGCCAGGCGGCAGCGATCCTCTGACGACAGCCGCTGCGGGCACCATCGCGGTTGCAGATTCCGCAGCAGTGGGCACTGCTGAGAGCTTCGCGCGTTCAGACCATCGCCACGCGTTGCCTGCACCTGCAACACCGGCTGCTCAAGTAATCGGCGCAGGCACTGCGGGCGTTGCAACGACCGTCGCACGTGCTGATCACGTGCACCCGATGGTGGCACAGGCGCCGGGTGCCACGCCGGTGGAGACGGTCACCGCGGCGACCTACAGCATCGTTGCGGCGGATGCGAACAAGATCAAGCGCTTCACCAACGCAGGTGGTTGCGAGATCTCGTTGCCGGCTGCTGCGGGTGACATCCAGGTCGTTCTGGACATCGCTGAAGAGGCAGGCGACTGCACGTTGGTTCCGGTCGGCACGACCATCAATGGCGACACCGTGGGTCCCATCGCGCTGACCAACGGCCCGACTGCCGTGAGTCTGATTCCGTCAGGTACGACGACGGTGTTCGATGCGGTGGGTGGTCTCGCAACGAGCGGGACAGTCAGCTTGCAGGACGCGTACAACGTCGACTCTGAGGTCGAGGTTGCGGACGGTGTTCCGTTCGAGATCGAGTCGTCGGCGCCGGAGCAACCGATTCTGCTTCTGGGCTCGGGCGCAGATGAGATGACCATCCACGTCGGCGCCACGTCGCCTGACGGTGTCGTTTCCGCTGCCGCAGGCTCCCTCTACGTTCAAACGGCAGACGGCACTTCTACGCTTTGGCAGAACAACAGCGTGGGCACCGGCACGAGCTGGTTGAACATCGCTGCTGCCGCCACGGTTAGCTTGCAAGATGCGTACGACGTCAACGCAGGCATCAACGTTGCGGACGGTGCTCCCGTCGAGATCGAGTCGTCAGCGCCTGACCAAGAGATTCTTCGTCTCGGCTCAGGCACGGATGAGGCTGCGATCTTCGTCGGTGCGTCGTCACCCAATGGCGTGGTCACTGCGGATGCAGGTTCCCTCTACGTTCAGACCGCGGGCGCCTCGTCTACGCTTTGGCAGAACACCAGCGCGGGGTCGGGCACCACGTGGACTGAAGTCACAGGCGGTGGCTCGGGTGACTTGCCGATCGCGTTCGTGACAGGCTTCTCGGACAGCCGATACTACGAGCTGGCCACAGATCCGTTCATCGGTGAAGACAACTGGACGGCAGCGGTCATGTTCAACAGCCGCTACACCGAAGGTCGTCTTGCGCGTCTGTTCGGCACGCAGACGGGCGGACCTGGCACGGGCGGTGCAAACATCAACATCTTCGGCAACGCAGGTCAGATTCAAGCGCAAGCCAATGACAACGTCGGCGGCAACATGACCGCGTTCTGGGACAACCAGCCGATGTCGTACAAGTGGATTATGGCCGTCATGCGCTATCGCCAAGACGGCGCCGACACGGTGTTGAGCTTGTCGATCAATGGCGACCTCGTGTCTGAAGCACGCGCGACGGGTGTGACAGGTCCATACACCGCAGGCATTGCGCTCGGTCTCGGTGCCTGCTCAGACGGAGCAGGTTTTGGTTCTGCATTGGAGAACGTCAACGGCGCCGGGTATGCGCTGCGTGCACTGACCGATGAAGAGATCTCCGAGTGGTACCGCGACAGCTACGAAGCCGGGCAGTTCCTCGACATCCCAAGTGGCGGCAGCCTCACCGCAGGTTGGCGCGCGAACGGCACAGATCCTGGTGCTACGTGGGCGCCGTTCGTCGGCGCAGGCAACCTCACGCGCACCGGCACCGCAGTGACGCCTGGCACAGACACACGTCCCGACTGGAAGTGAAGGAGGTCGAGCATGTTTGGTCTTCTCGCTTCAGTAGGCTGCTGTCGATCTAAGCCAAGTGTCACACCGGTCGACGACGGCTGGACGACGTTCGTCAATCAACCAGGCGCACTCAACGTCTACGTAAGTAACTCCGGCAACGACGCGTGGCCTGGCACAGAAGCGCAACCCAAAGCCACATTCGCTGCGGGCTATGCGTTGTTGCGCAATGGCTTTGCGGATTGGTTGTTCTTGGAGCGCGGAAGCGTCTTCACGGACACAAACATCGACTGGACCAAGAGCGGGCCGTTGGTTGGTGACGGTTGGATGCGGCTGGCTGCGTATGGTTCTCTTGCCAGCCCTCGCCCTAAGTTCAACACGGGCACGTCCAATGCGATCGTCTTCACACCGGGGTTCGCAGCGGTGCAACCATTGCGTCGTATTGCGGTTACGGATGTTGAAGTCTGTGCCAATGGACGTATCGCAACACCTGCGTCTGCGCCTGCGGGAACGACAGGATTCCAAGGCGTTGCGGTAGATTACGCCGGGCCTGGCTTACCGTTCCAAAGCTTCTTCTTCGAGAACGTAAAGGTCAGCGGGTACGGCTTCGGTTTCAACTTCAGTGACGACGTCGGGGACTTCACGTTGCGTCGCAGCATCTTGACCGAGATCTTCGTGCCGTCTGCTGTGGATCTGAACAGCTCAGGCATCTTGATTGCGGCTCAGGGTTTGCTGATGGAAGAGAACGTCTTCTATCGCATCAACTACCCAACGATGCCGGCGATCAGCGGCGTGTCCTTCTTCTCGCACTCAGCGTACATCGGGTCGGAAGCGACCAACGTCGTCACGCGCGGCAACATCATCATCCAAGCGACGGAAGGATTGATGCAACGTGCCGGTGGTGTCTACGATCGCAATGCCGCTACAGAGACTGCGATTGCAGGTCTGATGGGTCAGTCGACAGGTGTCACCCCGACACCGGGCGGCATCGTTTGCGATATGTCGGACAGTGTCTGGCTCAACCCGAACGGTACGTTCCAGATCGGCAACACGAACAGCGGAACCGTTGCACGCAACATGGTGGTTCGTGGACCGGAAGGTTCGTCGAGTCGCGGCATCGAGTTGATCGGCGTCAACGGCGGGAACATGGGCGTCCACGACGTGACGTTCGACGACAACGTCATGGCGGATGAGTTCACCTACAGTCCAGCACCGGGCAATCCCGCGGACTACAGCGGTCTCGTGTTCAACGGCAACACAGAGAACGTTGGTGCTGTGGCGACTACGTTCTCCAACTTCTGCGTGTCGATCGGATTAGGTCCAGGGGACAGCGACACATGGGGCCAAGCGTTGATTGCGCGCGACAAGAACAACTGGAGCACAGCTCTCACGTCGCTTCCGTTCTTGAACTACTACCGCAACGGCTACCTTCCACCTTTGAACTAAGGATTGAGCAATGCTGACGTTGATCAAGTCGGAAGGCGGCTCTCTTCGGCTGACCTATCAAGGTCCGGTAGAGGTCTCCGGTGTTTCGGTTACGCAAACGTTAGACCTGACAGCGCTGTCTAAGTCTGTTCGCGAGCAGCCGTACTTCAAACGCAGCATCGTCATCTGGGCTCGACCGGTGAGCCCAGGGCTTACGGCGGTGGAAGCCGACGTCACGTTCAGTCCACCTACGGGTGTTCCGACGAGCTGCACGATCACCTTAACGGCTTCAGACGCAGAAGACGTCATCGCTCTAGACCTGTGGGTTCTGCATTCGTTTATTGGTCTCGTGGCAGATGCGACCAAGCTCTACTTCATCGGCGCTGGCGGTGGAGGTGGCGGTGCTGTGTCGAGCGTCTTCGGGCGCATCGGTGCTGTGGTGGCTGTCGCGGGCGACTACCTAGCTTCGCAGGTCGACAACGACAGCAGTGTCGCAGGTTCGACAGTGGCGGATGCGCTCGACAATCTTCTCGCATTGGTCACAGGCAGTCTCAACGTACGCACAACGTTGGTGACAGCAGCGGTCGACTTCAACGACTACTTGCGTTGTGACAGTGCAGCGCCTGCGGATGCTTACAACGTGGACTTCCCGTTGATCACAGCGGCAGATGTCGGGAAGACGTTCGTGCTCAAGATCGTAGGCAACTCGCCGAGCGTCACACCTGCCCCAGCAGCAGGGGGTGATCAGACCGGATTGATCGACGGGTCACCGCCCGCAGTTCTGTCCGCGAGCTGGAACGCACAGCGCTACATCGCGGTCGAGCACGCAGGTCCAACGTACGGATGGGAGACGCTATGAAGAATCTGAATCCACGTCCGATTTCGACAGACGGTCCTCACGATCTTAGTGCAGGGGATCGCGTTGTGTTGCTGGGTTCTGGTTCGCTTGCTGCGGTCTTGAACTTCCCGAGTGCAGCAGAACACAACGGCGAGGTCATCGAGATCTTTATGATCGTGCAGTCGTCGGACTCCGTCACCTTGAATCAGGTGACGGATGAGTTCTTCGTCGGCAACACGTTCCCACCCACAGCATCACCCATCACGCTAGGCTACCCTTCTACGATCTTCCCATCGTATCGGTTCGTTGCCACTTCTCTCGGTGAAAATGGTGCTGCTTGGGAAGTGCGCAGCGCAACGCCTACAAATATCCAACCCGAACACTACGGTTCCGCTCCGTATCCGTTGAGCTTAGGTTTTTCAGACGAAGACGCTTTGGTGCTCGTTGGTCCTGAGATGGAAGCGGGCAGCACGAGCCCTGGCTATGCACGTATCGACCGTTTGGTTCCGTTTTTCGTAAGTGCAGGTGTCGATCCGACAGACCCACTGCTGCAACCGTGGATGATCGGTTACGTACATCTGACGGCGAACATCAACGGCACGCTGCCCGCGGCGAACTCACTTCCGCAAAGCACAGCAGTTTATCTCGTCGTGACGCAACAGGACGGAGCGTTCACGTTGGAGGTTACTCCGATTGGAGGGGACACCCTTCTCGGTGTACCTGTCGCAGACACGCCGAGCGTGGGTGACGTCTATGTATTCCGCACTAATGGTGTAGACGCTTGGTGGACAGAGACGCGTCCAGCAGGGGCTGGAAGTGTCGACACAGATCAAGTTGTAAACGTCAGCAGTGTGCCTGGCGCTACAGCCACAGAAGCGCTGGATGCTCTTGCCGCTGATATTGCGGCGGTACTTAAACCGTACATCGAAACGTACGACACAGCAGGTACTCACAACACTACGATTCCGGAAGGGTATCGGCTGGCAGGCGCTTGGATGGCTCCAGGTGCAGGTGGTGGTGCAGGTGGTGGTTCTGGTGGCACAGGCCACACTGCGGGTGCCTCAGGTGGTGGAGGTAGTGGAGGCGTTGGAGGTCAAGGAGGCGGTGGTACTCAACTACAACACATCCCTTTGGACTTTTTAGGTGGAGTCGGTGGCACTGCTGTAGATGTTGTGGTTGGGGCAGGTGGCGTAGGGGGCGCAGGCGGTGTGGCTACTGCACCGGGTGGAGCTACTAATAGCGGATCGAACGGTGGTCGAGGGGGTAACTCGCGTATCGATGTCTCCGGTGTTGGCACAGTAGCGACAGCTCAAGCAACGTCTCCGACTACGCAATCGAAGGGTATGGGTATTGGCGGTAACGGAGGGAATAATGGTACCGCTCTAGCCGGCGGCGCAGCTGCGTCTTTCAGCGCAACACCTAACGGTTTTGCGTGGCCTTGGTTTCTGAGTCTACCGAGCGACAATCCGCCGTTCGGTGGGTTGAACGGTCAAGTACCTTTTGACCCTTCAGGCGCAGGTGGTGATCCCGGTGTCAACGGCGCAAACGCTTTGACAGGTTTCTCAGTCGGAACCAACGCCATGATTACTGGATCGAGTGCAACAGCGATCCAAGGTCCGGCAGGGGCAAGCGGCGGTGCGCAGCAAGGTGGTGTACACGGTGGTGGCGGTGCCGGTAGCGTGGGTGGCTCTGGCGGTCTCGGTTGGGAATGGAACTCGCCAGCAGGGTCACCTTCTAGTCCTGCGGGACAAGGCGGTGCGGCGGCTGCTGGCGGCGCAGGTTCGGCTGGAACTAGCGCAAATGGAGCTACAGGCAATAACGGCATCGCAGGCACGCACGGTCGTGGCGGTGGTGGCGGTAGCGGTGGTGGCGCTAGCGGGCACGGCGCTACAGGTATTGGCAACGGCGGCGCAGGCGGTAACGGCGCAGCAGGGTCGCCAGGTTGCGTGATCTTGGAGTTTGTACCGGCATAGCAACGTTTGAACGTTGAACCCCTATTGACGTTCTAGGTCTTTAGTCGGCACAACGTTCAACGTGAGTGACGTTGAACACTTTCGCCGGTTCGTATCGACTATCAAAGCGCCTGCGACAGCAGATCGGTATGCGGAGGCGGCTGAGAAGTTTCTTTGGTGGCTTAGTGCGAGCGGTGTTCCCGATTTGAGGGCCGCTCCTCGCACTACGCTCGTGACGTACTGCTCAGGGCTCGTCGAATCCGGGTACATGCCGGCGACGGTCCACATGCACATGGCAGGCGTTCAACGCTTCGTGTCGTGGTTCGAGCAGCATCGTGGCGAGGTTCCAGCGTTCTTCAAGCCGGAGATGCCGAAGAATCCGCGCAAGATGAAGGACATCCTCGCACCGGAACAGCTCAAAGAGTTCTTCCAGCTCGCGGACAAGGAGTTGGAAGAGCCTGTACGTAGTGCGGTCATGTTGTTGCCGTGCTCTGGGTTGCGTGGCAGCGAGCTAGCAGGGCTTCCTCTCTCGTGCCTACGTCGCGTCAACCTGCGCATGTCAGACGGCACAGAACGCGGTGTGCTCACCATCGTAGTCAAAGGCAAAGGCGGCAACGAACGTATGGTGCCGCTACTTAATGAAGGTCAGCAGATCATCGCAGGGTACTTATCCGGTTGGCGCGGTACTCATGCAGATACTGAGTGGTTATTTCCAGGTAGGTACCAAGAGCATCTAGCTTCGCGTTCGTTGCGCGCTGCGCTCCAGCGAATACGTGAACCGCTCGGGTTGACGTTCACTCCGCACACCATGCGCAGAACGTACCTCACAGGTCTGTATCGTCGAGGTGTTGCACCTGAAGCCCTGACCAAGATCGCTGGTCACAAGAAGGTTGACACGTTGTTGGTGCACTACTTGGCGATCGATGGGCACGACGTAACAAGCGCCGTGCACAAAGCAGGCGCAACGATTCTATAAGATTTTCGTTTACGGATACGTAAGCAGGAAAGGTAAGGGGACACATGGCACGAATGCAGACACAAGAAGGTACGCCGCGTCGCACGCGTCGCTCTGCGCGAGCAGGACAAACTAATGCTGCGGTGGCGAGCACGATGAACACTCTCGGGATCGAAGCGATGGAGAAGTCGCCGGAAGAGAACGCGCTCGATGAAGCAGCGCAAGAAGGTGGAGAAGCTGCGTTCGCGGCTGCTCTTCACGAAGGGGAGGAAGAATCCCAGATGCAGGGTGTGACGACAGCTGCACCGTTACCGCCTGCGGCAGAGCCGAGTCGTCAGATGCAGGGCGTGCTGAGTCCACAGCAAGTACCTGCGCCGCGTGTCTCGAAAGAGCAGCGTCGTGCCGAGCGTGAAGCTCAACAGCAACATCAACAAGTCGCACCTACGTCGCCGAGCATGTCGCGTCTCGGAGCGATGGGTAGTGCACTGCCAGGGGCTGAGCACATCAAGGTGCACAAGCGCGATCCTGAAGACGGCAAGCTCGGATACATCAACCAGTACACGATGCGCGACCTGCGTCAGTTCAACGACATGGAGACGTTTCTACATACGTATGTGAAACCGAAGCATGGCCCTGGGGACTACGTGTTGACTGGCGTCGACGCGAGGGGTTTGCAGTTCAATGCAGGCGTGATCACGTTGGTCGGTGAGCTGCCGGAAGCCACACAACCGCGCACTTCAGACGGTGCGATGAGCCTTGTGCAGCAACTCTTGCGTGAGCGCCAAGAGAGTAATGAGCAGGCTGTACGTGCGCTTGCTGCGCAGAAGCAACCAGACCCGCTCGAAAACATGCGCAAGCTGCTCGACTTCAAGAAAGACCTCGGCATCGACGACAGCAAGGACGACAGCAGCACGCTATCGGCCATGATGAATATGTTCGGACGCATGCAGCAGTCCAACACCGAGATGATGCTCTTGATGATGTCCAAGAGCGACGAGCGCATGACGCAGTTGCTGCAAGCGCAGCAGAAGCGTGATCCTCTTCTCGACGTGCTGTTGGCTAAGTTGCTCGATGACAAGTCGAGCGGCGGTAACTCAGCACCGCTGCCGCCTCCGCTCCCCCCTCCGAGTCCGTTCGAGGGCATCAAAGAGATTGTGAGCTTGTTGGAGGTCTTGCGTCCGAAGCAGAACGACTCCCTCACAGAGTTCTTGCTGAAGGACCGCATGTCGCCGGCAGACATGATCGCGCTGTTGAAGGGCTCGGGCAGCAACAACGCACCTACCGACGACTTCAAGAAGACGGCAGAGAACATCGTTGCGATGCGTCAGCTGATGGAGGTCATGCAGCCCAGCAGTGGAGGTAGTGGTTGGGCAGACGCCATCTCTGCGGTCTTCAGTAACAAGGGCATCGCCGACACGATCTCCTCTGCTATTCGCGCACGTGCAGGCGCAGCTGCAACTGCACAGCGTCAACAGACACCAGTAGCAGTGCGTCAGACCAACGCAGCAGACGAGATTAATGCTCGTATGCGCGAGTTGCACGAGCGCGAGCAGCGTCTCTTGCAGGCTGAAGCGCAGCTTGCGCAGACGGGCAACCAAGCGGTGCAGACACCGCAGCAAGAGCTGCAACCTCAGCTGACACAAGAGCAGCAAGAAGCGGTGCAGCGTGTGCGTCAGGTGAACGACGGCAAGGTGCCGCCGTTGCCGCGCGAGATCGCGAAATACACAAACGCAATGGTCTTGGCCGAAGACGACGCGACGCTCATCGGAGCTGTTGCAGAAATGCTCGTCTACCTGACGCAGCAGCCGTATTGGGATCGTCTGGGCATGGCAGTCTTCAACGCTGTACAGAGCGACGACAAGCTCGTGGCAGGCCGCTTATTGAACGGTCTCTTCGGAGGTCTCACCAAGATCCAGCTCATCACCACGGAGATGCACAAGCGCGTGATGGATGCGCTCGACAAACACTGGGACACCGTCGTCGAGCAGGTACGTGCGCTGGCTCAATCACAGCCTGAGAAAGAGCCGCCTCAAGATCCTGCAAACGTCGTCGCAGACGCCTACAACACTGCCTCTGAGGTTTTGGACACCGGAGGTCTCCTCGATGAAGAGGGGGATGAGGACGACACCAGCGACCTCAACTAGCTTGTTCAACTAAGAGACCCAGCGTAGTCTGACCTCTATGTCTCCAGGTCAGGTTGCGTTGGGTCTCGCAGGCATTGCTTTTGGACTCCACACGCTCTCTAAGAGCAAACGTCGAGAGTCCGACTTGTCAGATGCTGCGACGGAGATCTCCACACGTCGTTTGCGCCAGAAGAAGCTTCCGTCCGCGGTCGCAGCGCAACACGTAGATACGCCGTCAGGCCGCATGCGCTTGCGCACCTACCAGATCAAGACTCTGGAGGATCGCATCGAAGCGCTGCGCAAGCTTGTTCAACAAGGCAAGCGCGACCCCGCGATCTATGAGTTCGCGCGACGCGCCATGAACAAGCGCTGCGGCAACACATGGTGTGTGCCGGAGAAAGACAACGCTGCGGAAATGCGAGCGCTGTTCCGCGCTGTGCGCGACAACGTCCGCTACACGTCAGACATCCTCGGCGTGGATAGCTATCAACTGCCGTCTCACACCTTGAAACTCCGCACGGCGGACTGTGATGACTATAGCAGCCTCTCATGCGCGCTCGCGAACAGCGTTGGACTGCCGTGCCGCTTCAAGGTGATCAAGACTAAGGGCGCACCTGAGTGGAATCACATCTATGCTCAGATTGGCTTTCCGCGGCGCAACCCTACTAAGTGGATTTCGTTCGACGCTTCTGTGGAAATGCCGTTAGGTTGGGAGGCTCCAGCGTCTATGGTGGACGCATCTAAGTCATTTCATGTTTGAACAACTGCACAGGGCATTGACGACTTAGATCTCTGGGAGATACCTTCCAAAAACCAAGACCTTTCGACGGGGTCGGGCTACGGCTCCTCGAACAAGGAGGAGACACATGCGAGACAGCGACATGATGGGACTGGATATGTACGACGACTTGGACGGCTTCGTTTCGCCGGACATGATCAAAGACGCTTTCATCGCTGCGGGCGCGGGCGCTGGTGCGTTGCTTTTGGCAACGTGGGCGACCCCGAAGCTCCCGGCACCTGAGGCGTGGGAAGCCACCAACAAGAGCCGCCTGCGCGCAGGTACGGCGACGGTCGGCGGTCTGCTCATCGGCCGCTTGCTGTGGAACTACAACCGCGACATCGCGATGGCCGTCATTGGCGGTGTCGCAGGTCTCGGTCTCGCGCAGCTGCTCGACAGCTTCTTCGACATCAACCTGCTCAACGGTACGCCGCTGGGCACGTTGCCTGAGGACATTCAGCTGTCCGCGGGCGATGAAGCGTTGCTCGACGCCTACGATCACGACCAGCGTCGTGCTCTGAGCGCGTTGGAGACCGTGGGTGTCGCGTCTTCGGCGCCGGCCTTCCAAGGCTTCGCCGATCCGACCGTCACGCCCGAAGCTCTGATGGGCTTCGCGAGCCCGGTCGTTCAAGCGGAGTCGCTTGGCTACAACCCCTACATGGCCTAACGGCCACTCTCACCCCTCAAAAGACGTGAAGCAGCGGCTCCGGCCCTGACGAACGAAGAAACCCCCCAAAGGAGAAGAAGACATGGCATTGCAACCGATTGAAGGACAGCCGGGGCTGTTTCGTGACACTGACACGGGTCAGGTCGTGAACATCCGCGACTTCCGCGAGAGCGACAAGTACGACACGATCGTGATCCCGGCCGGCAGCCAAAGCCCAGGCACGTCGTTCTCGTTCTTCCAGGACTTGCAGGGCAAGACCTCGGTCGACACGAACTTCAAGACGATGCGCAAGCTCAGCGCTGGCGAGTCGATGGTGCTCGATCGCATCGGCCTCTACTTCCGCCTCGCGTTGGGTGACACCGTCACTCTGCCGCGCGACGTCAAGAAGACGGTGGAGAACGCGTACTACCGCTTGAACATCAACGACATCCTCCAAGAGGAGGGTCCGGCCATCAAGTTCCCGTCCGGCTACGGCTTGTACGGCAACACGACCGAGACCGATGCGGGTATCGTGTCGCTTGGTGTTCCGGCGACCGCGTCCGCTTCGCGCCTCGTGAAGAAGCAGATGCTCAACCAGAACCATGAGCTGGATGGTCAGCTGTCGTTCACGGCGCGTGCCGCATGGCTGCTCCAGAACGGCGTCACGTACGTCAACCCCGACATCGAGAATCCGATGCCGGTGACGTGCTACCTCCACGGCCTCATCCGCGCGGCCGTCACGAAGTAGTAGGCGCTTGGGTTGGGGACAGCTTCTTAGGAGGCTGTCCCCGCCTTTTCTTTTCTGGTGTCTGTTCCTTTTTTCTGCGTTGGGAGCTTCCGATGAACGCGCGAAACCAACAGGTCATGCAGCATCCTCTGTACCGTGCAGGTCTCGCGGATGCGATGACACAGCTGCTCGCCAATCCTGCGCCTCCGGGATCACCCGAGATGGGTGTGCCAGGGCAGGTTCCGCAGGCGGATATGTCTGTGCGAGATGGGCAGCGAGTTCCGCCTGGTGCGCTGGTTCAATACTACAGCGACTTGGCGTCGGGCGTCATCGTCCCGGAAGACATGCGCATCGAGAACATCGAGTTCCGTGTGCAGATCGATCCCAGCGGCAACATCGTCGCGCAGACGCCTTCGATGATGTTGGTGTCTCGATACAACTTCGTGCTGCGTCGCATCATGGGCTTCATGATGGACCCGCAAGTCGCGGGCGCAGCACCGTCTCTGCTCAACGTCAATCTCAAAGAGGACGGTCGCAACTTCACCGTCTTCAAGAAGCCGATGTCCATGGCTTCGCTCATCCAGATGGGCAGCAACAGTGATGCGGCCTGGGATGGTGTGTACATCACGGTGCCCGGCACGCAGCTGGAAGCACAGTGGTTCGTGGATGCAGCGCGCTGGGCTGCGCTGGTCGGAACGACCAAAGAGATCGGCATCCAGGTGCTCGGCGACTACGTCGCGTGCACGCCGGAGTGATCTGAACGTTCAAACCATTCGAGAGGGTTACCGTCATGCATGGACTGCTGGGACTCGACTTGAACAAGGACCCCGGCAACGGCAACCTCAACGTTCGAGCCTACATCGCTTCTATCGTCGGACCGCGCCGCATCGCGAACTCGGTTCGTTCGATGAAGCAGGTGTCGGTCGTGAACGGTTCGACAGGGTCGAACACACAGCTCGCGAGCAACGGTACCAAGATCGACTCTTGCGTATACGTAGAGGTGTGGCTGCCACAGTCTGCACTAGAAGCATTCCCTGACGGCATCTGGTTCGGCTTCTCCGGGGGAGGTGCCAACCTAGAAGCGACAGCAGATCGCGTGCTCTTGTCACCTGTACCTGGGCAGTCGACAGCGCGGTATCACACGCTGCTGCTTCCCCAAGAGAAGCTTTACGCTGTGGCGTACACTGCGGGCGACGGCAACGCCTTGAACGTGAACAAGGTTCCGGTCGTCGTAGGAGCTGTCACGGTATGAACACGCTTGCTGAGTACCTGTCTGCGTTCGAGGCGCCGAAGCCAACTGCACCTGCGCAGTCCGGCATGGTGCAGAAGAGCGTCAGCCAGATCCAAGCTGTGCTGCATGCGCTCGGTGTCGCCAAGACCACAGCCAACAGCGACGGCAAGTTCGGCTCCACAACGCAAAAGCAGTGGGCTGCCGAAGCACAGAAGCGCGGCATGAACCCCGGCATCGATCGCGCGAGCGCGACATCGGCTTGGGTAAATCAAGGCACGTACGACGTCTTGTCCGGTCTGAAAACACGTACGCAGGCGACGACGGTGCCGATGCCCACACCGGCGCGACCGGCGTGGCAACAACGTCTCGACGCGAATCAGGCCGCGGCGAACGCCGCGCGTCCTACACCCAGCGCGGCACCTGTGCCTGTGCCGGTCGCGCCGCGAGCTGTTGCAGCTCCGGCACCTGCACCGACAGTGGCAGGCGTGACCAAGACGGTTGCGGAGCTTCAAGCGATCGTCTTGAGGCTCGGCGCCCAGCGCACCAAGGCGTTGACGGACGGTTTGTGGGGTGCGGCTACGGTTGCGGCGTGGCAAAGCGCGGCGCGCAGTCGTGGGTTGCCGACCACGATCGTCAAGACCGACGCCAAGCGCGCGAAGGTGCCGCAACAGACGTTCGACCAGCTCGTTAGCGCCACGCCGGCATCATCCGCTGCGGTGCCGGCGACAACACCCGCAGCAGCGGTGACGACACCTGCACCGAGCGCTGCGGGTTTGATCGACAAGAGCGTCAGCGAGCTACAGAGCATTCTTCACAGCTTCGTCGCGAAGACCAAAGCCAACAGCGATGGCCTCTTCGGCCCCACTACGCAAAAGCAGTGGGTTGCGGAAGCGCAGAAGCGTGGGCTCGACAAGACGTTCGCGCGTGTGAGCGGATCTGTGGCGCGCGTCTCGGGCGAGACGTACACGCGCTTGAAGGCTGCTGCGGTCGCTGCGAAGCCTGCGGCGTCTTCGGCGACAGCGATGCCGTCCACTGCGGACTCGTTCGTCACGATCTTGACGGTGCAGAAGGGTCTCAACGGCACTGGCATCAAGCCGATGCTCGACACGGACGGTGTCTGGGGTCCGCGTACTCAGAACGCGTACAACACGTGGCTGCGTGTGCAGCCCGGCGGCATGGCTGCGAAGTACACCGTCTCCGGCAAGAGCTTGAAGATGCCATCTGCGTACGCGCAGAGCTTGACGACGTTGGCAGCGAACGCGCCTTCACCACCCGAGCGTGTCTCTGTGTCGGTTGCGCAGGTGAAGCAAGCGCTGCGTGCCGCCAATCGTCCGGTTGGTACGGGCGTGATGTTCGACAACACCACGAAAAAGTCGTTCGACGCTTTCCTTACGCAAGTGGAGTCAGGCGTCAACACCGGCTACAAGGTGTCTGCGGACAAGAAGACGCTCCAGAAGGTGCGCAAGAACGTCGTCGAGGCGTTGGGCGACTCGGCACGCACGCCTTCGGTTGCCGTACCCGAAGCATCTTCGCTGCCCGCGTTGCCATCGTCTGCGGGCGCAACACCTGCGGCTGCACAGACAACGTCGTCTGCACAAGATCCGATTCAAGTCGCCGCACGCACAGTGGCAGGACAGGCCACTGCTCCGATCGCAGTGATGACTGTACAGCAAGCGCTCGCTGCGACAGGTCGTTACCCTGAAGTACGACCTACCGGCATCTGGGATGAACCAACGCAAGGCGCGTTCATCACGGCGATTGGTGTTGCGGAACAGTTCAAGCCGGTGTGGATCGCGGCGTTGTCGTTGCTGCTATCGCCGGACGGCAGCACCGTGCGCTTGTTGCCGAAGCAAGCAGAGACGTTCACAGCTGCGGCGCGCATCTATCAAGAGCGCGTAGCGGATGAGCAGGCGCGTCGCACAGCTGAGATGGAAGCTCAAGCGCGTCAGGGCGCACCGATGGCACCGCCCGAGCCACTTCCCCTTCCGGCTGCGGCACCCGAGCAGCAAGCACCACAAGCGCTTTCACCTGCGCCGACAGACGGACCGATGCCGACTGCGGATGCGCCTGCGCCCAGCATGGAGCCCGTGCCGCAACCCGCTGTCGCGCAGAACGCGGCAGGCGAGGAAGCTTGGATGCGTCTTGTGCAGTCGCTCCAGATGTTCGCCGAGCTGGCACCCAAGTACGCCGAACAGATGGACGCAGCAGCTGCGGCGCCTGGAGGCGTGAGCCCTGAAGCTGCTGCCACGTTCAACGCTTGGCTTCAGTCGGCCGAGCGCTTGAAACAACGCGCAGCGCAGCTCATCGAGCAGTCGCCGCAGCTTCGAGCAACGTTGGACGCAGCAGCGCCTTCGGTCGGCTTTGCCGGTTTTGCAGGCTACAGCGACGGCTACCGTCGCTACTTCGAGGGTCTTGGTGCAGCTGCGGATTCAGCGATCGAGCTGTTGAAGAAGCCGATCGAGTTCGCAGGTCTGCGCTTGCGCCGCGGTGGCTTCGAGAGTCCTGCCGTGGCGGTGGGTTGGGCTGCGCGTCTCACACCGTACGCCGGTGCCGCGTGGGCGAAGCTACTTCAGCTTCTTGGCACGCGTGCGGTGGCGACAGCTTCCGGCGTGGCAGCTGGCGCTGCGGGGCTCAACAGTGTGATGAACCAAGACGTCGAGTCGTTCGAGACTTTGACGGAGTCGGTGGCCAAGTTGGTCGCCGAAGGCAAACTGTCGGCAGCTGAAGCGCAAGCGATCGTCGAAGCTGCGAAGCCGCAAAAGACCAACGTCATCGTGCCTCTTGTCGTAGGGGCTACTTTGCTCGGCGGGTTTGCGTTATGGTTGAACAGCTCTGGAGGCAAGCATGCGTAACAGCGGACTAGCAGATGAGATCGCCGTCTTGGACGGTTTGGACTTCGCCGCATTGTCGGCAGACCTCGTGTCCGCGTCGGATGGCCGTATCGGTCGCGATCGCGCGACGGGGCGCGAGTACGCCAACGTCGTCAACGCGGGCTACCAGACCAAAGACAACGTGATCGACTACAGCGGTGGTGCCAACTACAGCGGCGGTTCGAGCTTCTTTCCGGGCACGCCGCTCATGCCGAGCACGGTTGGTCTCGCAGATGCAGACCTCGTGAACTACTCGAAGATCACCAACGTCTTGCCGCCCCGCAAGAACGTCGTCGATCCGAGTGGTGGCGCGAACTACACGGGCGGCTCCAGCTTCGCGCCGGGCATGCCGTTGGTCGTGTCAGACGCAGGTCTCGCCGCGAACCTCATCGACGGTGGCTACGGCAAGGCTGGCCTTGGTCGCCTCGCTGCGCGTCTCATCGACGGTGGCTACGGCAAGGCTGGGCTCGGCAAAGCGTCGTACGACACCTACGACGACTTCGCAGGTGTGCCGTTGTCGATGCTCGACGGCGTCTTCGGTTCGACCATCTCGATCGAAGATGGTCGTATCGGTCGTACCCCGGCGACGGGCACGGAGTACGCCAAGGTCATCAACTCGGGCTATCAGGTCAAGCAGAACGTGATCGACCCGAGCGGTGGTGCGAACTACAGCGGTGGCTCCAGCTTCGCGCCGGGCTTCCCGCTCATGCCGAGCAGCGCAGGTCTCGCGGAGCTGTCGGTGGCCGACACGCTCGACGGGCTCAGTGACGCGGTTCTTCTGCGTCGTGTGCCGGCTCAGAACCGCTCGTTGTTCAAGATCGCTGCGGGTCAGAAGCGTCTGACCGAGCTGAAGAACAAGGCCGGCAAGATCCGCAAAGCGTACGCCAAGATGACCCCTGGTCAGAAGGCCGAGGCGCGCAAGAAGCTTTCGTTCGTCGGCAGCTTGCTCGCACGCGTCCGCAACGTGCGTCGTCGCGCAGCGTCGGCACCGAACCCGAACGCTCAGCCGTTCGACCCCACGTCGATGCAGCGCCCGTCCGCGGCGGTCTGGCGCTGAAGACACCGCGAGCCACTACTTGCACGATGCAACGATTTTCGTAGCTCTGTGCAAGTGGTAGGTCCGCCTATCGAAAGGCAGAGCGATGCTTAGCACCGGCTACGATTCCATCGAAGGGTTGGGCCTCAGCCACTTCGGTGGGCTGGGCTCGACATCGCCAGCAGACCGTCGTCTCGGTGCGCCGTTGGCGCAGGACGACAACGCGTCGTCGTTCTACGTCACGACCGACGTGATCGACCCTAGTGACGGTGCGAACTACAGCGGTGGTTCGAGCTTTGCACCGGGCATGCCGTTGGGTCCAAGCTCGTGGGGGCTCGCAGGTCTGCCGACCAACCGCGGTCACGTCGGTGACCTCATGTCGTGCCTCGGACGTCACGGTCTGTGCTCGCTCGACTCCGAGCTAGTGACGTTTGGTCCGCAGGAAGACCTTGGCCTGCTTCCGCTACCACCACAGGCGACGAAGCCGAAGAAGCAGGTGCGTGGCTCGTCGATGGTCGACTACGTCACGAGCGACCTCGGCGACTTGATGGACACCGGCGCGTTGAAGTCGGCAGACGGCGACATGCGCACGGTGATGGCCGCAGCGCTTCAACCCGGAACAGCTGCGGCTGGTGCAGTGGCGAAGGCACTGGTCAAGAAGAGCTTGATCCTCGGTCAGCAAGCCGCGCAGCGCGGTGGTGCGACTGAAGTTGCACGCAAGAACGCAGCAGAGCTGGCGGCCAAGGTCGATGAGATGGAAGGCCAGGTCAAAGCGGCTGCGGCGAAGATCTTCGTCAAGGATGCGTCGGGCACTGCGGCGATCAACCCCGACGCGAATCCTTCGGACGTGCAGCACTTCAAGAACCTGCGCGAGAAGCAGTTGCTGCTCGCGCGTCGCGCTGTGCGTTTTCAAAAAGTCAACGCGGTCGGCACGGCGATGACAGAGAACGCCGCAGCGCAAGCCGCGATCGCGCAGCAGATCGCTGCGTCGGTGCTCGCGGGCCAACCAAACGCGGTGGCTGCGCTCGGTGCGATCTACCAGAAGCTCGGGCAGTCATCTGCGGAGCTGCGCAACATTCGTCAGGCACAAGTGCGCAACAGCACGGCGCAGCACGACGTAGACACGCTAAACGCATTACTACGTCGTAAGACGAACTTGATGAACGAAGCCACGCGCATCGAAGTGCAGATGAGCCGCTGCGACACGTCGAGTGAGGCTGCGTCGTTGCGCTCGCAGTACGAGAACATCGCCAAGATGAAGCGCGAGGTAGATGCGGAGCTGGCTGCGCTATGTCGCAAGGCGCCTGCGATGGGTACGCCGGTGGGGCTCGACGGGCTCGAAGCGCCGCTCGACGAGTTGGATGCAGAGCTGCGTGGTTTTTTCAGCAACCCGTTCAAGGCCGTGTCGAAGGCGGTTGGCGGCGCAGCGAAAGCAGTCGGCAAAGTCGTTGTGCCGATCAAGAGCGTCCGCAAGGCCATGACGAAGGCGTTCAACTCGGTCGCCAAGGTTGCGACGAAGGTGTTCGTTGACTTGCCTTGCAAGCTCGCAACGTCTGGTGTCGGACGCGCTGCGATGAACGTGGCAGGTCCCGCGATCGGCGTAGCATTGGCAGGCCCAGCAGCAGGTCCGACCGCGGGTCAGATCGCAGCTGGACGTGCAGCTTCCGTCAGCAAGATCGCGTGTGGCGGTCTCAAGCAGCTCGGTCTGCGCGACGGCAAGTTCCGCACGTCGCAGCTCGGCAAGGTCTTGGTCAAGACAGGTACTGCGTTGGTCAAGGAAGCGGCTGACCCGAAGAAGTTCCTTGCGGATGCGAAGCTTGCGGGCTCGGCGTTCATGTCGGCAGGTGGTGGCTCGTCGATCTTGTCGCAGTTCGGTGGTGGCACGATCGGCAAGCTCGGCTTGAGCAACATCGCGAGCCGCTTCGGCATGCAGGCTGCGGCAAATGGCGCACCCAACGCGCTGTCGTTCTTGCAGAACGCGGGCGGTCCGATGGGTCAGCAGATCTTGCGACAGATCGCGGGCACGCAAGGCGGCACGGCGTCGCTGCTCAACAACGTGGCGCCGCTCATCGCGCAAGGTGGTGCAGGTGGTCGTCTCGACGTCTCTGCGTTGGTGCAGCGCGCTGCGCCGCGCTTGATGCAGCAGATGCAGAGTCGTGGTCAGGTTTCGGCACCGCAGGTGCCTGAGTGGATGCAACAAGCGTCGTTGTTGGCGGCTGGTGCAGCCGGTGGCGACTTCCGTTTTTGAGGTGACCTGTGGCTGACACCGACGACAACATGATGAAGCAGTTCGCACCGGCGCTGATCGGCGTGGGCTTGCTCGCTTCGACCTTCTGGTTGGGTGGGGTGTATCGTCGACTCCCGAGTGAGTTCAGTGGTCTACGCGTGCGTAGAACGTTGACTCACCGTGTTCGACCGGGCACCAGCATTCGCATCTACGACGCCGGGCCTTCAGAGCTTGAACGCTACACGGTGGTGGTGTCGGGCAAGAAGTGGCAGCAAGGCGTGCGTCCTGGCTACAAACCTTTTCTCGGTATGAGTGAAGGTGGACGTGCTGTCTCTGAATGGGGTGAGACGCACAAAAACGATAGGCTAGGCAAGCCTGTGGCGTGGGAGGATCTGTCTGCGGCATCGCAGCGCCACATTCTTGCGCGTCTTGAGGGTTGATCGATGGCCAGCACGAAGAGCAAGGTGGCGCCGGAGCTTCTGCATGCAACGTTGCGGGGGTACCGCGCTGAGATCGATCGAGACAGCTCGAACGGTAAAAAGCACGTGTACTTCTCGCGTCCTTTGCAGAAGTGGATCACGGTTCGTCGCAAGGGTACGATGTTCGAGTTGGAGTTCACGAACGAGTGCCCGTGCGTGATGGAAGACTGAAGGAGTTCAACCATGCCGATGGAGATTGAGCACAGCACGCGACGCCGAGCGCAGCAGGTGCCCGTGCGCGATCTCTCGGGTGCGAACGGTTCGACGCAACCGCGCTGGGTGACGACGCGCGTGGGTACACACAACGCACCGTTCAACTTCGCGGGTATGGAGCCGCCTATTGGGATTGAGACGCGTGGTGGCGTTTGGTTGAGCGATGCGGAGACGAAGCGCTTCCGCAAGCAGCTCCAACGTGAGAATCCGCGTCGCAAGGTGATCGTCTATCGTCGCGGTGTGCCTGTGGACCTTGATGGTCTCTCGGCTGCCGAGACGTTGCCTGCGGGCAAGACGCAAGGGCTCAAGATCAGCCTGGTCGGCATGTCGCCGTCGCGAGCGCCGTCGTTGAACGAGCTGAGCGCGTTGCTGCTGCCGCTCGCACGCTCGTACCAGTACGAAGTGCTCGGCACACCCACGTACGTGGTGGACGACAACCCGGTGTGGTCGTGGAAGTACGACCAAGCCGCGGGCTTGTGGCAGTCGGTGGTGGCGTCAGGTCCGTTCGCTGGTGCAGAGGGTGACACGATCAGCTTCAGCGACCAGAACGCCCGCCCCACGCTCGCGCACACGTCCGCGTTGCCCAAGAGCGTGTTCTCTTGGGCGGTGACGCTGCGTCCGACGAATCTGGAGCTGCCCGAGGCCAAGGTCGGCATCATGCGCGAGGCGGTACGCAACGCGTTGTCGGTCTTCCGCAACCTGGGCTCGGCGATCACGACCAGCGCCAAGGTTGTGGCTGTGGACGCACCGGCGAAGCCGAACACCGTGGCCAAGGCGGTGGGCTCAGCTGCGCTCATCGGTATCGCACTGACGTTGCTGTCGACGGCGGCTGGCAAGTGACGTACTTGCTGTGGGCATTGATGGTCGGTGCGACCGCAGCCGGTCTGACGGTTGCGTTGCGAGCGCTGCCGCTCATCGCACGTCAGGTCGAGGCGCTGCGCAAGCCGTGGGTCTGCGACATCTGCATGTCGTTCTGGACGACAGCGCTGATCGTCGTAGGGCTCGCGCTCTGGCAACACAACGTCGAGCTTGTGGTCGTGGCAGGCCCTGCATACCCTTGGGCGATGTGGGTGCTGCGTGTCTTGACTGGCCCCCGAGAAGGCGGGCCGCCGTTGCCGCCGCTGGAGGACTCCGATGCTTGATCGTGTACCCATCGTCTTCCCGAAGACGCAGCAGTTCACGTTCATTCCGAACCAACGCACGCTGGTCGCAGAAGATCCGACGATGTTCTACGGGCTCGACTGCAACGGCACGTGCTCGGGCGACATCGCCTCGCGTGAGCTGCGCGGCTTGGCAGCGACGGACATGCCGGGCTCGGACTTGTTGGTCGCACCTGAGTCGCAGGTGAGCGCGGCGCAGGCGCAGGCGTTTGCCAAGCTGATGACTGCCCTGGCCGAACCATTGAAGTTGTTCACGGCGCGCATGGAGCGCATCGCGCCGAGCATCACGGGTGCCGCGATTGCTGCGCTGAGCCCGTCGTGGCAAGCGCGTGTGAAGGTGCAGCAGCAGTTCGTCGGTGCGGCGATGCGCGAGCTGGCCAACCGTGCTGAGAAGGTCGTCGCGCAGAACAACCCCGAGACGTGGAACACGTTCGTGCAAGGTGCGGTGACCTTGGTTCCGCCCATGATCAACGAGCTGGTCAGCGACCTCGAACGTTCGACACAGCAGTCGACCATGCCCGCAGTGTCGCCGTCGTCGTACGCTGCGGTGGCGCGTGCGCTCGACATGCAGGTACCAACGTTGCCTGCGGCGTCACAGACGTTACCGGCGCAGCAAGGAACGACTGTGGCAACTACGGCTCTGCTCGTTGGGCTCGGTGTGCTCGCCACGTGGTTCGTCGTCAAGCACACCTAGTTCGTCTGTGCGATGAACTTGCCGACGACGCTGGCAGCGCGCTCGCGCATGCCGTCGAGTTCGGACTCATCGAAGTCGAGATTCAGACATGGGGGTGCGTCAGCTAGGCTGACAAACGCTTGAGACTTGTGGCTGACCATTCGACGGCTTCGGTTTTCGCGTTTGCGCATGTAGTGGAGGCTAGCACTGCATATACGCAATCTGACAAGTTACTTAGGAAAACGACTTTCGATGTTTCCAAAACCACCAACCGATACCACCAACAACGAGTAGGCCGAAGAATCCGAATCCACCTTTGAGCCATGCGATCGGGTCCATGCGCGGCGCTTCGCTGGGTTGTGGGTATGCGGTGGGGCTGACCTCGAAGTGCAGATGCGCACCGCATTCGGCGCTCGGGTCGCTGTCTCGGAAGCATGTGGTGCCGACTGTCCCGATCTTCTGCCCTGCCTTCACGGTCTGACCGCGCGACACGCTGACTTGGTCGAGGTGGGCGTAGAGCTGCCATGGACCGGAGCTGCTGTTGCGGATCACGACGACACGTCCGTAGCCTGAGAAGCCCGGCGCGAGCGCGTTGTAGGCGTGCGTGACGACGCCCGCTGCGCTTGCGTAGACTGGTGTGCCTTTGGGTGCGGGTATGTCGATGCCTTGGTGGTTGTGATCAGCGCTGCGCTGGTACATCCACGATAGGATGCCGGAGGTGGGCAGCTTGGCGTTGCGAATGGGTGAGACAGGCATGACGTGAATAGAGTAGCGTGGTGTGCGTCGCAGGGGAATCGACGGCCTTTGTGGGTCAGAGGGAAGTGCATGGTGCGAAAAATCGACTTGAAGTTTGCGGTGCTGACAGTCAACGGAGTTCGGCTGTCGCGACACACCTCTCTCGAAGTGGCGCGCAAGAGGGCGCGCAAATACTTGCGCAACAACGCGGCGTACACCCATGCGTTTGTTGTCGACGCTGCCGGGTACGTGGAGAAGGTCGAATGCGAAAGCTGAGCATGTCCCAGAAGGTGTTTCTGTTGCGCGCTGTGCGCTACGGCTACAACTACCAGCCCCACACGTCGAATCGGCGGTCGGTGGTGACGTTGGCGGCATGGCATCGCACAGCAAAGTCGCTGGAGAAGCGCGGGCTCGGCAAGGTCGAGCGCCACGGCGCAAACACGTATCGCTTCTGCGCGACAGAGGCGGGTGTAGGTTACGTCAACGCGATCGAGACGGACACAAACGCAGGGTTGAGCGCGTGAGTGCTGACACGACGGTTTACGTGGGCAGCATCGTGGAGATCAACCTGCTCGACACGGACTCTACGCCTGTTCGTTGGTTGGCTCGTGTTTGCGAGACGATCATCGATGAGGGTGAAGCTGAAGACGAGCTAAAGGCCAAAAGCGCAGCTCTTGCGGCTGTGGAGACGCTTCTGCAAAGCACGTTGTCTGAGTTGGATCGGTGTATCGAGCAGGTGAAAAAACACACTTGCGCAAGTGAATAGTGTCGGTTACGGTCCGTCGCATCGCAGAATCTAGCGGCCTTTGGGGGCCAGAGGGTGAATAGGCACATGCAATCAGCCAAGGTGGAACCGTTGTTCCGGCGCCAGTTCTTGCTCTCGGGCAAGGCCACGGCAACTTTCGTCAGTCTGAAGACGGGCACCCGGTTCACGTACCGGATCGAGCTGGCGCCTGAGAGCACCGGCTTGTACTTCGTGTCGGTCTTGAGTGGGCCGGACAACACGCGGGACTACGTCTACGCAGGCAGCATCGCGGGTCCGCAGCAGATCTTCCGCAGCACCAAGGGCTCCAAGGTTTCGGCGCAGGCGCCGAGCTACCGAGCGTTCCTTTGGGCTTGGGAACATCTCGACTCTGAGCGCTTGGAGGTCTGGCACGCAGGGGCGTGCGGCCGTTGCGGTCGCGAGCTGACGGACCCGGAATCCATCTCACGCGGCCTCGGCCCGGTCTGCGCAGGTCTGTAATGGCGCCGCAGCGCGACTTCACCAAAGCCGAGTTCGAGAAGCGTCTCAAAGCGCACGGCATTCGAGCCACGAATGGGCTTTTCGGGTACTACGCCGTGACACCTAACACGCATGTCAGTGCGCTTCCTGCGCAGCCCGAGACGCGTCGCGGCGTGCTCGCGTACCTGCTGCAACAGCAAGCTCGTGTCTTGGCTGCCGACGAGATTCGTGCGAAGCAGCAGGCCCTTGAGGCTCCCGGCAAGCGCTGGTTTTACGGCCAAGCGGCGCTTGCTGCACTCGATGCCAACGGCAGTGAAAAAGCTTCTTTCGCAAGCGTAAAATACTACGCATTGGAAATGAATGAAGTGCGCGGGCGCGCGTCTGGTTGGGCGAAATGACAAACACAAACGTCACCTGTATCACGCGCGAAGCTTGCGTAACCGCAGTCCGCTGGGAGGACCCCAACGGTGGCCCTCGCCGCATCCTCAAGATGTCCGACAAGGAGATTTGGATCGGAGCGGTCGGCAACGTGCTTCCGGGTGCGCAGCTCAAGGCCCAGGGCCACTACGAGATGCACCCGAAGTTCGGTCCGCAGTTCGTGGTCGAGCAGTTGTTGTCGTCCACGTTGGAGACGGCCAACAGCGCTGAGACGTGGATCGCGCACCGTCTGCCGCACATCGGCGACATACGCGCTGCGCGCATCGTGCAGACCTACGGCGACGGCGTGTGGGAGGTCATCCGCGATCGTCACATGGAGCTGACGTCGATCGACGGCATCACGGAAGCTTTCGCGACGGAGATTCACGCGGCGTACTGCCTCTATGAGCAAGAGCAGCGCGTGGTGACGACGTTGGTGGACGTAGGGCTCCGGTTTCACCTCGCGCTCGCGACCTACCGCCACTTCGGCGAGTCGGTGGAGACCGTTCTCAACGACGACCCCTACCGCTTGATGGATGTCGACGGCATCACCTTCGACACGGCGGATGCAACAGCGCAGCGTCTCGGTGTCGATCGCACGGACGCACGTCGCGCCAAGGCCAAAGTGCGGGCGCAGATGGAAGAGTCCCTTGCACAAGGTGACTGCTACGAATCAACCATGACGATGGTGGGTGTCGTGCGCAGTGTCCGCGGCAAGGAATGCACGATTCGTGGTGCGCTCGATCTGCTCATCGAGAGTGAATACGTCGTCGTCCGCTCGCGCACGTGCATGCTCCGCTCCATCAACTACGCCGAGACGATCATCGCCGACAACTTGCGCCGGTTGCACGTGATGGGTCCGATGGCCTTGTCGCAGGCTCGTTACGCTGAAGGCGACATCGTGGACGACAGCAAGCTGCTCACGGCGGATGCGTTGCCGGAGCGCCTTGATCCGAGCCAGAAGGCCGCTGTGCTCGGCCTCGTGACCGACGCCATGTGCGTGCTCACGGGTGGCCCTGGCACTGGCAAGACGACAACGCTGCTCACGGCGCTGGAGATCATGGAAGACAGTGGTGAGCACGTGGTGCTCGCGGCGCCGACAGGCAAAGCCGCCAAGCGCATGTCCGAGGTCACCAAGCGCGAAGCCACGACCATCCACAAGCTGTTGAAGTGGTCGCCGCACGGCTGGCAGTGCAACAGCGAGACGCCGGTGCGCGCAGATGTCGTCGTGATTGATGAGGCGTCGATGGTGGACGTCCAGCTCATGGCTGCGCTGCTGGATGCGATCGGCGATGCGCGTCTCATCCTCGTTGGCGACGTCGATCAGCTCCCGCCCGTGGGCGCGGGGCAACCCTTCTCGGACATCATCGAGTCGCGCCATGTGCCGGTCTACCGCTTGACGAAAACGCACCGTCAAGCGGGCGACTCGTGGGTGATCGACAACGCCAAGCGCATCATCACGGGCGCCATGCCGACGCTCAACAAGAGCAAGGACTTCTTCTTCCAAGACTGCAAGAGCGTCCAAGAGATCATCGATATCGCGGTCGACCTCTACAAGCGCAACCCCGGTCTGCAACTACTCACGCCCGAGCACAAGAACGGCGCCGGCACCTTGCGCATGAACAATGCGATTCAAGCTGCGCTCAACCCGATCAGCCAGAAGCAGATGGCCGAGTTCGTCCAAGGTGACAACTATCGCATCTACCCCAATGACAAGGTGCTGTGCACACGCAACAACGGGGACCTCGGGCTCGTCAACGGTGACATGGGTGTTGTCGTCTCGATCTCCTCATCCGCGTCGCAGAAGTTCGCTGTCGTTGACTTCGACGGTATCGGCAAGATCACGTTGGAAGGCGGACAGCTCAAGCACCTTACGCTTGCGTACGCGATGACGATTCACAAGTCGCAGGGCTCGGAGTGGCCGGTGGTGGCGGTGATCGTGGACCCAGAGCACCGCAGCTTGCGTCGCGAGCTGTTGTACACCGCGATCACGCGCACCAGCGACAAGCTCGCGTTGCTCGGTCAGAAGAAGGCGATCGAGCACGCGGTCGGCAAGCAGCGCGCCAACAACCGCCGCACCTTGCTCGTGTCGCGTCTTCGCGGGGAGGAGCTGGCATGAGGTCTCGAACGAACGAACACAGCGGCGTCTACTACCCGGCGCCGCTGCCACGTGAAGAGCAGCTAGAGCTGGTGCGTCGTGCACAAGCGGGCGACACCGCTGCTCGCAATCGCTTGGTCACGCACACGATGCGCGCCGTGTTACGTGCTGCGGCTTCCGCACGTCGGCGTTACGCGCAAGAACTGGACATTGCGGACCTGACGCAAGCAGGTGCGCTCGGGTTGATGCACGCCATCGACAAGTTCGATCTGACGCGTGGCGTCATGTTCTTGACCTACGCCGGGCATTGGATCAACGAGACCGTCAAGCAAGAAGCTTTCAAGCTCCGTGAGCTGCGTCGTGCTGACCTCAGTCACGGCGTCAGCGTCTACAAGAGCTATGTGGAAGCCACTCGGACCGGCAAGACACATGACGAAGCGATTGTAGAAGCTTCGCGCTATCGCAACATGAGTGTGGAGACCGCGGCCTTGTACGTGGCGTCGCGTACGCGCAAGCCTAAGATGTCGCTGGACGACACGCTTGGCCGTGAAGGCTACTACACCTTGCACGAGACGATCGCGGCGTCTGCTCCGTCTGCGGATGAGATCTGCGCGCAGAAGCAACGTGAGGAGCGGGTGAATCGTGTCTTCGACGCCTTCCGCAATACGCTTTCGGAGCGTGAGCGTGTGATCTTCGATCGCCGCATCTTGGCGCACGAGGAGGACATGAACACGCTCAAGGAGATCGGCGATTCGTTCGGGTTGTCGCGCGAACGCATTCGTCAGGTGGAAGCGCGTCTGAAGCGTCGCGTCGAGATGCGCGTGAGGTCAGAGTTGTCGGGACAGCTCTGATGGACAACGAGCTATACGACGACTTGTTCATGGGGCAGTGGTCGCGCAACGCGGCCATGCCTCTGGATGAGGCTTTCTTTCAGGAAGAAGAGCACCGACGTGTGTATAACTTGTTTAGCACGCGGGTCGGTACACTCACGGAACTCGACAGAACGATATTTCGACATGCGTTTCTCAAGCACGCCGAACACGTCATGTCTGGGCTGGAGATAGCTGCATGCTTTGGGGTGTCGCTAGCTCAGGTGCATCGGCATAGAGACCAGATGCGACACAACATCTGGCATCTCTACTCGGCTCTTGAGGATGAGACCTATGTAGCCGACCATTTCATTCGTACGCATCTTACGCAAGAGCAGCTTACTAGGCTCATAGGTCCTAGAAAGGTCAGGTTCTCATGGCGATGAAGAAGTTTCGCGGGCAGCTCACGGTCGACTTCGAGATCGAGGTCGACGACTCCGTCATCGAGCGTTGCCTCAACGACGCGGAGTGGCGTCAGAACTTCTATCAGTTCAATACGCCAGAAGAGGTGGCGGGCAACCTCGCGTACAACCTCGTGCACAACACGTCGTGTCTGTCGAACCTCGACGGCTTCGCCGACATGGACGACGATTTGTTGAAGCTCAAGAAAGAACGTTGGGACGACACCGACGTCGAGCAGGTCGGCAAGCGTCGCAAGGCCGGCAGCGTCCGCTACGACAAAGTGAAGCCCGCGAGGCGCAGGAAGGCCAAGCGCTCGTGAAGCCTTGGCACCGCAACCCGATGCACCTCACGCTCAAGTACGCGCTGTCGCAGCGGCAGCTGTCAGACTTCGAGGAGATGGCTGATTCCGCTCGCGTGTACAGCCGCAGCACACCAGAAACGCTCGACGTGCGCACGTTGCGGCTCATGTTCGATTACGTGCGCGGCCAGACGTTGCTGGGCAGTGCCGAAGACATGCGCAACTGCTGGCGCAGGATGAAGTACGATCTCGAAGATTTTGCTTTCGCAACCGGATTAGGTAAAAGCGTCATCTACATCGACGCGCGAATGCAGGGTAGGAGTTGGGCATGACTTCTGTGTTTGGGAAGAACCTTGGGTTGTGGGAGCTGACGGTAGCGTGTCGCGAGATCGCCGCATCGAAGGGCTTCGACAAGACGACGTGGGACAACTACCCGACCAAGGTCATGTTGGTCGTTACGGAGCTGGATGAGGTCGTCACTGCTCAGCACAGTATGTGCGACATGGAAGAGGAGTTGGCGGATGTTGGCATCCGCATCTGCACCATGCTCGGTGACTTCGAGTGCAACCCGGAGAACTATGTGGGCATGCGCGAGGTCGGAAACTTCGTCGTAGCATCACGCAACTTCGAGTCGCTGCATAGCACGTTGTGGCCGATCTTGCACATGCTGACCGCCTCGATTGAGGCTTGGCGTAAGGGGCAAACGGACACAGCGTTGCATCAGTTGAAGCACGCGCTCAAGCGAACGTTTGAGGTGGCCGAGCAAATCGGCTTCGACCTCATGCGCGCGATGCACGACAAAGCCCGCAAGAACGCCAAGCGCGAGCGCTTGCACGGGAAGTTGCGCTCGGAATGAACACGATTCGCGAATCTCTGGCGGCCAAGTTGCCGACCACGTTGTACCCAGATTCGTCGGTAGCGCACTCGATGCACTTGGCGGTACTCAACGAGCCGTACCTCACGCACATCCTCGAAGGTCGCAAGACGATCGAGTCGCGCTTCGGCGTGCACAAGTCGATGCCGTACGACCGCGTCGTGGCTGGCGACATCATCTTCCTGAAGCGCGCTGCTGGCTTTGTGGTTGGCGCGTGTGTCGTGGACTACGCCATATCGATGGTGTTGACACCTTATGCTTGGGAAGTTGTACGTGCGTATGCAGACTTCATCTGCATCGACGAAGTGTTCATTCAGTCGCAGCAACACAAAAAGTACGTCACGCTGATTTGCTTGCGCGACGTGACTAAAATCACGCCGTTCCCCGTCGACAAGCGCGACCGACGTGCGTGGGTGAAGATGGAAGGCGGGTATCGATGAGCAAGGTCACGCGAAGCAGCGAGCTGTACAATCACACCAAGCGAGATCATGCCGCAGAGGCGTTGGCGTCGGCTCGGCACATGGCGCAGCAAGGCCACAAGCTGTTGCGGGACTTGTCGTGCGCGAAGCGGTGTCCAGCTTGCAAAGCGCAGCCGAAGAACACGAAGAAGGAGTTCGAGATCTTGGAGTTGATGGTGCTCGACTACTTCTTGGAGCACCCTGCGAAGCTCAGTGAACACAGCGTCCGCGAGTTCACAGTCGACCGCACTCGCCTCAATGCGTTGGCTGAGCACGACTTGGCCACCGTGAAGTTGGTCGACAACACGACGGTCGTGCAGTCGGTGCGCTTCGCGTTCCGCTTGTCGCCTATCGGCACGGTGCACATTGTGCCGAGCTTGTTCACAGACAATGAGCATCCGCATCACCACGTTGTCGTGCGAGGTCTCGCTCCTGTGGCAGGTCGAGCGACCGCGTACACACACAAGACGCTTCCGAAGCAAGTCGGGCTATCAAACGAACGCACGAGCGAAGGGTTCGTGCTCAACGGGGGAAAGAAGAAATGAACATGCGAGCGGGTTGTGTGCAGGTGCTGCACGGCCACACGGACGACGTCGATCAGATCCACGTCAACGACATCATGGGCGGCAAGGTCGTGTCGCGCGTGTGCTGCTACGTGATGAACCTCGGTACCGTCGAAGTGACGGACGCAGCTACGGTGCCGACGATTCGGTTGTCGCCGCGTGCGTCGAGCACGTTGCTGGGCAACGTCGCTTTCAACGTGATCGATGCGCTGGTGCTCATTCAACGCATCGAAGAGGACATCGACTACGTGCTCAAAGGCCGCTTCGGTTGGCGTGCACGCTTCAAGTGGGAGATCGAGTCCGACATCGCGTGCAGTCCTTTCGTATGCTGAAAGGTTCAGGCTACCGCTATCTCCAGTGCAAGCTGGCCTGTCTGGACGCTTCGGATACGGAGCTGTTTCTGTACGCCATGTCGGACTGCTTCAGCTTGCTGTTTGATATGGCGTACTTCCTACGCTACTGGAGTGCCTACCCTAAGAAGGTGCTCGCGCTCGAATACAAGCAGCAACAGGGGTGGCTAGCGCAGTTGGACGAAGCGCTGGTTATCGAGCAGTCGTTGCAGGAACAGGGGCACCATGGGTCTACGGACTGACCAAGTCAAAGAGCACTTCAAGGACGACGAGCGCGTCACGTTCTGCGAGACCGATGCGCTAGTTGGCAGCAAGAATGTCGACTTGCAAGAGATCTGGGTTGTGGTTGCAGATGCAGAAGCTGCTATTGAAGGCAGAGAAGCTTCTTTTCTCGTAGCCTCTTGGTGTCCGGCGCTCGACTTCTTGGTCGGAACACCGGGCTTCGTGGACGCGAAGCAGCTCATCGAGCAGATCGAGAAAGCTCTTGAACATGCGTAGTCGTTGTCAGGTGCGCAGTCGCAAAGTGGGTAGACCGGCCATTCGCTTTACGTTCAGACATCTAGGGCGCGATTGGAATGCACTGCATCGAGTGTTGCGCGTCTACAAGACAGCACCAGCGGTGCTCTCGTCGGAGTCGCCGTGGGCTAGAGCTGTCGACACGTTGGGTGCGTGGTCGGTGTACGCGACAAACAACCCTGAAGGATGAGGGCGTAGCTGAATCGTTGTTCTACCAAGCGTGATGCTTTAGGGTGAGCGCTACGAAAGCAGTGCCTGCATGTTGCCGCCTCCTCCACTACCTGACAACGGGAGTCGCGCGCTGCGTCGCTTCCGTAAAGCATGGCCGATCGTCGTTGCGCTTGTCACGGGCTCGGTCACGACGTACGGCTGGCTCACGAGCCAGTTGAACGCGCACATCACGTCGGTCACGGACCCGCGCATCTCTGCTGCTGTGTCGAGTTACGACGTCACGGTCAAGGCGTGGAAGGAGCCACAGTTGCAAGCGTTGACGGTGTTGGAACACCGGCTCAACCGCTGCGATGCGGACCTCTACGAGTTGTACTGGTACTACGTCGGAGACAAGGCTGCGGAGCTGGAGCTAGACCCTCGGCGTCGTGCGGAAGAGGCCAACGAAGCGCGCGATCGCTTCGAGCGCTACGTGAAAGACAGCGACGGCAAGATCTCCTACGAGGAGGCGTTCCGCCGTTCTCTGCGTTCGAGGTTTCCGGGCCGTTGAGCTTGACAGGCGCTCCGGGCATACTGCGGACCATGCTGGAAATCGTCGCTCGCCCGAAAAGCCGCCCGTTCAAGCGGGCACGTGGATGTCGTTCGTGCCGCTACGGGCTCGGGGACCTGCCGTGGACCTTGCGCGATCGGCGTCTTCAGCTCCGCGACAACTTCCACCGCCTGCGCAACCAGGCGGTCGGCGCCGGGGGTACACCACGCTCTGACCTGCCGGGACCGCTCCAGACGGAGATCGAGGGGCAGTACCGTCGCTTCTTGGCGTGGGAGGACAATCTCACGCGCGAGCGTGTGATCGCCGAGGCCACGGGCACCTACGAAGACGAGTTGGTCGAGTGGGAAGGCATCTACCGCGGGCTCGCCCAGACGCTCGCCACGGCGCTGCAAGCTATCTCCGAGGTGCCGGCCTACCAGACGCTGGCGCCGGCACCGGCGAAGCCGCCTACGACGTCGCCGACTACGACTCCGCTGCCTGAGGAAGAGGACAACACCACACGCAACGTGTTGCTTGCGGTCGGAGGCGCCGGGCTGCTCGCTGCGCTCTACTACTGGAGCAAGTGACGTGTCGCTGCTGTGGCTCATCCCTGCTGCGCTGATCGGCGGTGCGGCGCTGCGCAAGAAGCGCTTCCTGTACAAGCCGGTGAAGTCGGGCTTCATCCCGACCAAGGGCAACACCGCGTTCGGCGTGCAGCGCTCGGACACGCACTTCCACCGCGGCATCGACATCGGTGCGCCGATGGGCACGCCAGTGCACGCGGCAGCGCCGGGTGTGGTCGTGCACTCGATCAAGACACCGGGCACGGTGGGCTTCCGGGGCTACGGCAAGGTCGTGGTCATTCAACATCCGAACAAGCTCTACACGCTCTACTCGCACCTCAGTCGTGTCGATGTGAACGTGGGCGATGCTGTGACGCCGGATACCGTGATCGGGCTCGTCGGCGACTCGTGCGACACGTCAGAAGATGCTTCCAACCGTTGCGACAACACGCACCTGCACTTCGAGGTCTCTAAGCGTGCGTATCCGCAGCCGTCTGAAGCGATGCGCCTTGACCCCACCGCGTACATGGTCAAGCAGCAAGGGCGGTATGTATGAGCCGTTTGCACGAGCGACAGATTGAGGACATCCAGCGCAAGCAGGCCGAGACCGCAATGGCTCTGCTGCGTGAAGCAGCAAAGACTCCCGATGCGATCGAGGCGTGGAAGCGCGAGCACGAGAAGTCTGAGTCGATTCGCGAGGAGTTCCGCCGCTCGGGTGTCATCGACCCCGCTGTGCTCCAGATGCGAGTGACCATCTGATGAAGTGGTGGTGGTTCACGCCTGTTGCGCTGGTGCCGCTGTTGTTCGCGAAGAAGGCTTCGGCGTCGTCTGGGCCACCGAAGCTCGGTCCGGCGCAGCAGCGCATCGCAGACGCGGTCGTGGCTGAGGCGCAGCGGCAGGGCGTGGACCCGCGCATCGCGCTTGCTTACACGGAGATCGAGAGCAACTTCAAGAACGTCACCAACGGCATCTCGTACGGCCCGTTGCAAGTGAACGCGAAGTTCTACAACGGCCCAGCGAGCGACTTGATGGGGCCGATCGGCATTCGCGAAGGCGTACGCATCCTGAAGACGTACCTCGCAGCGGCGAACGGTGATCCTGAGCTAGGCCGCGTCATGTACCTGTGCGGCATCGCGGGCTCGAAGGACCCCACCAAGTGCTCGGAAGCGACCAAGACCCGCGTGCGCAACAAGTGGCGCAGCATCGCACCTAAGTGGGGTCTGTGAAGCTCTTACGCTCGGCTTCGAGCTGAGCAAAGAACTCTTCTACTTGCGCGATCGCGGTGTCCAGCTCAGCGCGAAACGCTTTCGCAGCGTCTAGCGTGAGGTGAGGAACCACGCTCTGTTCGTTGCTGCCGGTGTAGGCTTCGACCACAACGAACTCGCGCTGGGATCTCGCTTCTGCGTGATCTTTGTAGTAGTCGCGCTCGTCGTTACCGCTCATCGGCCTAGGCTCAGCTGTTGTTTCACTTTGGGCAAGCACGTCGGCACACAAACGTGAAGTCCTTTGTATGGCGCGTTCAGAGGTACGGTCTCCGTGTGCAACAGCTGGCACCAGCAACAGCGCCGAGCGCGAACGGGCGACACGTCTTGGAATGAGCCCATCACTTCTTCTCCGGCGGGATGGGCACCATGACGCAAACGCACTTTTCGTCGATGTAGCGGGCCTTGTATGGCGCTGGACCGCAGTCGCAGGCTTCGCAGTCGAGGCGGTGCTGTTCGGCGCGAGCGTCCGCTTCACGCATCACTTGGTAAGCACCGAGCGCCAGCAACAACGCAAAGAACAACACGACTACGTCGGATGTCTTCACAGCGTCTTCTCTTTGCCGCAGTGGTGGCAGTACATCGCGTTCGAGGTCTGCGTCACGACGCCGGTCATGTCGTGCACCAAGTGGTTGTTCACGTACTTGGCGATCTCCGTGAGCGCGCCCAGAACGTCCACGTCCATGAGCATGTTCGGGTAGCTGAACTCGCGCAGTAGCTCCTCGCGGTCTAGGAAGCGCGACTGTTCAACGCCGCGGCAGTCCGCATAGGTAATGCGGAAGCGCCACTTGCCGGTGTCTTTGCATTGGAAGAATCGGATCTCGAAGTTGTTCACGTTGGCTCTCTATTCGGCTTGTTTGGTCATGTGCCAGTAGTTGCAGTGCGGGCACAGGTACGCACGTAAACGTGGGCGCATGCAACGCATGCTGTGTTGCGCTTGTCGTACAGACGTGAAGCTGCGCTTGCCTGTGATAGGGCAGTAGCGAGGCGCGTCTACTAGCGCAGTGTAAGCCCTAGCTTTCGACATACGTTGGCACGCTCGGCTTCCTCTTCAGCGATCACAGCCTTCATCTTCTTCTTGTTGACGACCTTGTCGATCGCCTTCTGGATGAAGTCGACGAGCGTTTGAGGATCAAGCGCGTCGACCTCCCACGATTCATCACCGTACTTCTCGATGTACGCTTTGGCGCGCGAGTCGGTGATCTTGGCGGGGTTGGGTGGTGGGTTGAACTCTTCCACTTGGTCCATGGTGAGCGCGATCTTCTTCACGTTCGAGAAGGTCAGCTCGTGCACGCCGAACATGCGCAGGCGGTCACCAACGTCGCGCACCATGTCTTCGCCGCTCGGGTCGTGATCGCCGAGGTAGAGCAGCAGTGGCTCTTGGTCAGGGTGTTCGAGGAAGCGTTGCGCTGACTCGTACATCGCGCTCTGCGACGAGTAGCCCTTGTTCACCATGAGCGTGATGTGGTTCTCGCGTGCGACGGGTTCGAGCACGCCAGCGAGCGCTTGTTTTTCGACCCACAGCTCGACGTAGTAGTCCTGCCCGCGCCAGCGATCGAGGCGGAAGGCGCGGACAGCGCGCTCGATCAAAACGTTGATGGACGACCACTGCGACGGCTTGTCGGCTACGCGACCGCGGTCTTCGATGGCGTCCCAGTCGAGCAGGCCAGCGAGACGCGCGTCGGAGATGAGCTTGCCGAGCGCTTTGTAGTTCTGCACGTTGTTCGGCAGGCCGTGGTGCGAGACGAACTGGTAGTAGAGTTGACGCAACGTCATCGTCAGGCCCATGTCCGAGTACGTGTCGAGGATGCTGTTGGCGACAGCAATGCGATCGAGCTTTTCGTCGCTGAAGGTCTTGTCGATGTACTTGCGTCTCATCCGCGGTAGCTCGCTTGGCGCAGAAACTCTTGGATGGTGTTGCCGAACACCTTCTCGATCACGGCGTGCACTACGAGCTTGTGGTTCTGCTTCAACCACTCGGAGATGAAGTCGCCGACCGTGTGCTGGCCATCGATGTAGTGGCTGCCGGCGCTGGCCAGGTTGCTCAGCTCGGTCTTGAGCTGCTCTTTTAGCAGCTTCTCGACTTCGGCGTGCACGATCTTGGTGAACGGTGACGGCGCTTCTTTGACGACTTCGCGTCCGTAGTCGTCGCGGGTCTTCTGCTGCGTCGGCTTGAAGAAGCTCTGGATCTCTGCGGCGATCATGCTGGTCCACTGCTCCTCTGGGATCACGTCTACGAAAGCGGATTGAATCCGCTCGCGCAGCTTGTCGGTGACGGTCTGTAGGTCGATGCTTTGGATGGCGTTGCTCATGTTGTTTCTTCTTGTTCTTCTATGCGTTTAGACATGCGCAATAGCATGTCTGCGTTGGAGGACAGCGCGAGGTACACCAAATACCCGTGCGGCTTCTTGTGCAGGTGGCGGCTCTCCAGGTGGGCTGGTCTGCCAGTAGAACCACGCCTGCTCGTACAGCAACCAGGCCGCCATGCGCAGCACTTGAGCGACAGGTGTGGCGGCTGTGACAGTCACGTCAGTGCTTCGATCGCGTCTGCGAGACCGTGCAATACCGAGTCTTCTTTGGACTCAGCCCACTCGCGTGTCAGAGCTACGGCGCGGCTCTGCATGTCCTCGCTAGCTTTGGCAACTACGTTCTTGACCAACTCAGCTGCGTACTCCGGGCTGACACCTTGCGCGTCGAGACGACTCAACAACACGCCGAGGTCGCGTAGGGCGTCCGTCAGGCTATCAGAACGACTAAAACGGCGAATGCGCGTAGCTTCAATTGCTTCCAGCCGTTTGGCGATTTCTAGAAGGCCCGTAATGAAGTCTGCCGTCTTTTGGGGACTTTTCTTGTCAATAAACAGCAACTGAGTTGCCGCCCAGCTCAACCCCCTAGCTGCGCTTGCGTTTGTGAAAGAAGTAACAGCTGCTTGAATGGTCTCTTCTTGCATAACCCCTCCTAGCAGGTCGGCACGAGCACGATCTCCGTGCCTGCGTCGAGCCAGCCCATCTTCTTGTTCTTGCGCCCCGTCTCGATGATGTCCGTCAGGTCATCGATGTACATCGGCTCGTTCGGGTACTCCTTGTCCCACGCAGCGCGATAGCTCGCGGTCAGCGCGAGGTAGGTGTCGATGCTCATCACGTGTGCGTGCTCGACATCACTGAAGCGTTCGTCGCAAAAGTCGGGTTTCGAGATCTGCTCCGTAGTCTTGCTGTAGTGCTCGAAGAAACCCGCTACGCGGTAGCTCCGGCGCATGAGCATCGACCGTTCGCGGGTGTCCTTGGGTACAACGAATGCGTAGACGTACTCGGCCATATCGGATTCCTCTTGGGGGTTGCGCAGGTCAACGCCGTAGCGCCGGAACGTGCTCAAGATCTTCTGCATGGCCCTGTGGTCGCTGGGTGTCTTCGACACGAAGACCGGACCGCGGTCCGTGTCACACCGGACGTGCTTGCCCGTGATGTCGACCCGGACGCCGCGCCGTTTCAGCTCTCTGATCAGCTGTCGTATCTCGCGATGCATGGGACTAACCGAACCTCGCGCTTGATGTCCTCGAAGACATCTCTGAGTTCGCGCTTGAACAGGTGCGCGATGAACAAAGCCACACCTCTACGCAGCTCACCCTCTTGCACATCTGTAGGTGCATCGCAGTAGCGAGCCGCTTGCTTGCACGCATCTTGGTATGTCTTCGTTTCTGACATATGCCTATGCTACGTATACGTATCCGCAGACACTTTCAAGGGTCTTCGACGTAGTCGACCAAGCGCAGCTCGGAGATGTCGACGAGGCCAGTCTCGGCCAAGATCTTGCTCTGCTGGGCGTCCTTGGCATCGAGCAAGCGCAGCTCGCGTCGAACATCGTTGCGCACTTGTTCTTCGGTCTTGTCGAACAGGTCGACTACGAGTGCCGCGGTCACGCTGGGGTAGCGGTCGACTTCGGTCTCGCCGTCGACCCACGAGGTGTCGTCGTTGTTGGCGAGCCACTGGATCGCGCGCTTGTAGCTCGGGCGGCTCACAGCGCTATCCGACTGCTTTGGTGGCGGACAGCAAGGCGTAAATGAGCCCCACGCCGACTTTCAGCAGCGCAAACACCAACATGCTTCTCTGAAAACACATCGAGTCCCATCCTCTGGCCCACAAAGGCCGGCTTGTGCGACGTCTGACGTTACGGCTACTCTGACATTCACACAACCGGGAGATGATTGCATGGCCGACACCGACGACAACATGATGAAGCAGTTCGCACCGGCGCTTATCGGCGTGGGTTTGCTCGCCTCGACCTTCTGGCTCGGCAACATGAGTCGTCGTCTCCCGAGCGAGTTCCGCGGGCTCAGCAGTGGTCGCTTCGGCGGTCGCTACAACATGACGAAAACGGAAGCGTATCAAGCTTTCAAGAACAGCATTTTACCTGAGCTGCGCGAGCGCTACGAACAGGACGGTATCCCGGACAAACCGGCACGTCGTGAAGCCTGGAACGACTTCCTCGACAACTTGATCCGCTCCGGAGATGTGCCGCGCTCCGCAGAGCGATGGACACATCCCCGTGGACTCGAAACAACTCGTGGCTAGCATCGCCTCCGGCAACGACGGCCGTTACCTCGGACCTGAAGACCCCGAGTGGTGGTGTTTGTGGGGCGTCATGGTGTTGGCCTTCATCCTGCTCGCGACCCTCGGCTCGAACGCATGTTGAATGTCGAATACGGGCAGCGCTGGCGCAAGCGACAAGAGCCGGACTCGGCGAGCTGGGAAGTCGTCTCGGTCAGCACCATCGGAATCGGCCTGTCTGGCCCAGGCCCGTGCCGCATGTACCAGACCGTGACGCTCGACGAGCTGGCGCAGCAATGGGCTAGAATCAGCTGAGCCGAGTGGGCTAGAGTTGGCTGAGCCAGCGATGTATGCTCCCGAAAACGCTGCACCGGGCTTTTTCGGGAGCAGCAGAAGGGACACCAACATGGCACGCAAGAAGAGTCGTCGTGGTGGCAGCTGTGGCTGCCCAGCCGGTGCGAAGAAGATCTCGACCAAGGGTCGCGGTCGTGGCTTCGTCTGTCAGAGCCAGCGCACGAAGCGTTTCGTCCGCGCGAACTGCCGCTAAGGCACCAGCCCCCTATGGCGTCAAAGTCTGGCACAGTTGAAGCTGTTCTGGCTGTCCTAGGGGGCTTTTTCACTCTCCAGCAGCTGGTGAAAGCCTTCCCACCCCCTCCCGGACCCCGCTTGCGACCCGGTGAGCTGCGCGGTGCCGAAGCTTCTGGCCGAGCCGCACGTGCCTACTGGGACGCGGAGACCGCGACCCTGCACGGCAAATGCTCGATCGCCAAGAAGCGCTTCGCCGAAGCCGAGAGCTACCGCCTGATGGCCGAAGACCGCGCTGAGCGCGGCGACCAGACGGTGAAGGATGTTCGTGGCAGTCAGCGCATCGCACGCGCTGCACTTGCGCAATGTAAAAATGGAACAGACCTACTCGAAGGTCTTGAATCGAAACCTAAACGCCGCGTCTCTCGGCGCTGAAAGGAAGTACGACATGAGCACGCAGATCGACGAACACGCAGCGCGAGAGCTTGAGCTGTACATGGAGAACGACGAGCCGATCTATCGGCAGCGCATCATGCCCATCGAAGAAAACCTCAAGAAGAAGATCAAGCGCGGCAACTACAGCCTCGGTCTGTCTGTCAAGCTCTGGATGTACGCAGTCGACGACGCAGCGAAGAAGTACACCAAGGAGTTCGGCAGCGAAGGTCTGCCGTGGAACAAGCAGTTCCCCAAGCCCGTGCGCCTCTACGTTGCCACACGTGCAGCCATCCAGTTCGCGCTCGACAACGGCCAAGAAGTCAGCAAGCACGACCAGAAGGCTGTCGGCTTCTAAGCTTACGCAAGGCTTGCGTTCATCACCGAAACAGGTGATACGAGCGCCCTTGTGCAAGTAGCTCTACGTCGAGTCCCAGACAACAAAGTTGTCGCCACACTCACCTGCGCAAGCGCCTGCATTTCCACGGCGCCTTGCGACACACCGCATGCGGCCATGGATGGCCTTGCGGAGATGTTGGAAGAGTTCGCAGCTGTCAGCTCGGACGGCAGCTGCGTGGAGTTCTGCGTTCAAACCGCGCAAGCCATGCGCAGCGCAGCCAAAGAACTATCAGCCTAGGGGGAAACCAATGCGTCGTTTCGTTACCGTAGTGCTCGTCATCTTGACGTTTGCTTGTGTCGCCAGCGCTCAACGCGCTTGGGTCCGCAGTCGCGCACAGGGCATCTTGCTCGCGCGCATCATCGTCAACGAGCAGAGCCGTGTCATCCGCCCCAACGGTGGCGCAGACCTCGACGAGCTGTCGTGGTTCGCATCCGCAGTCGTCAACAACCGCGAGCGCTACGGCAAGTCCGTACACGGCTGGCTCGACGTGCTCGGCAAGCTCGCACCGCACGTTGCACGTCTGCGCCCGATCTCACGACCCCGCCAAGAGTGGACCTCCACCTTGACCGGCTGCACCGAAGCCCAGCCTTCAGGTTGGGTGCCCGAGCGCGACGGCGACTGGGAGATCTACGCGTTGAACTGGCAGTCGTTCTGCCTCGACGTGCGCGACAGCTGGGTCAACGACACCTTCACGCACTACCCCGACGTCAACACGTGGGGGAACCTCGCCGACACGCAGAACCAGCTCTGTCGCCCACGACGACACGGTGCGCTCTGCCTGATGCAACGCTTCGAGGGCGGAAACTTCTTCCTAGGCCCTGCGGGCTCGGCGAGCTGCAACTACACCATGCAGGAAGAGTTCGTCGAAGCGCACTGTGAAGGACGGCGTCGCTAAGTCGACTTTCACGTCCGTTCAGATCACTGTATCGTCGCAAGAGTCAAGCAGGGAGATTTCACATGGCCACGATTCTTTCAGAGGTTCCGTACAAGGAAGTCGAAGCAGCAATCGCCAACCTCGACGTCAAACCGCAGATCTCTGCGTACGAAGGTCGCGACAACACCGTGTGGTTCATGGCGGTCGACGACGCAGACCCCATGAAGTTCCTCGGCTGCGCCCTGCTCGACCACAACATCCGCCCCGGTGTCGCCGGCACCGTGTGCTGCGAGTTCGTCGTGCCGTCACATCGTCACACGGGGCTCGGCCAAGCCATCATCGACGAGACGCGCAAGTACACCGAAGAGAAGGGCTTCACGCACATCTACTCGACCGTGGCCCTCAACCGCGTGCACCCGAAGATGCAGCCGCCCATGGACCGCTTCAACCGCGTGATCACCAAGGGCGCCACGGTCGCGCGTGTCGTGCGCGATGTGCAAGCTGCACGTGCTGCACGCCTCGAAGCTGCGAACGCAGGGAATCAGTAGTCGTGGCTGCCAAGCACAAGATCGTCGGCCACATCGGCGATTCGAGCCCTCTCGACTACGGCGGTGGTGTGATCCTCAAGCATCGCGAGACGGGCAACTACTTCCTGATCTACACACCCGGCCTCTCAGATGATGACGACGACGATGCGGACCTTGCGTACTACGTCGTGTCGTTGCCTTCCGACTACGAAGACCTGAAGAGCCGTCTCGACTGGGTCGACTTCCCTGCGGTGCTCAAGAGCATCGGCATGAGCCGCAGCGACTTCGCTTCGCAGCTCGCAAACATCCGTCGTGCTCGCGACAATACCGCAGCCATGGAGTACGCAGAGCTGTTCAACACCGTCGCTGACTACTACGGCTGGAGCGACCTCGGCGCCGATGAGCAGACCGCATCGCGGAAAGAACTCGAACGCCGCTTCAAAGGCTTGCCACCGAGCTGACTTGCAGACGCAAGCGTTTTGTTGCTAGGTTGGGGCACACCTCGACTTTCCCAGATCGATGAGCTGGAAGTCTCAACAGGAGAAACAACCATGGCGAGAAAGCGTAAGGGCGCGTGCAAGTACGGCGTCAACAAGCGCACCGGCAAGTGCCTCAAGAACAAGCGCGCCCGCAAGCGCCGCTAGTCGGCCACTGCGCACCGCAGACACCCTGAACGCCTCGAAGGTCCGCCTTCGGGGCGTTTTGTTTTGGTAGGAGTCGTTGTGGAACTGTTGCTCGAACACTGGTCGTTCTTCGCTGCCCTGGGCCTCTTCTACGTCTTCGGTGGCGTCATCAAACGCAGCTTCCTGAGCCCAGAGCGCGCCAAGACATCGAACGTCGTGCGCTTCGTGCGTCGCTGGTTGCCGCTGCCGCTGCACCCGATCGCCGGTGGCATCGCGCTCGGCTTCATCCCTGGCATGCCGCTGCCTACGGCGGTGATCGCGTACCCGCTCGGCCCAAGCATCTACTTCATGCTCGCAGGCATCGCTTCGATCGTGTGGCACGACGCCTACCGTGAGTGGTGCAAGTACCGCGGTGCGCCGACCGACATGCAGAGCAACGGCATCACCCTGGACGACCGCGACCTAGACAGCTTGCCGCCCGCCAGCGGTCCAGGGTAGGCTGGGCCACAGAAGTTGAAGCTTCATCGCGCGAGCCACCCCTGTAGGTTGAGCCTCAGCGCAAAGGATTACTCATGGCCACTACGTTTTCGTTCATTCCGCTGGTCGGTCTCAACCAGATCGTGGCGCTACGCAATCTGGCCAACGACAACGTACTGCTCCAGCGCAGCGTACCTGTGTACCCAGATCTGCCGGTCGACGCGCCAGGTCGCAAAGGTAAGATGCGCATCGCGTTTCGTCTGTTCCAATCGGACGGCACCACTGCTGACGACTTGAACTTGCTGCTCATCGTGCGCTGCCCCATCGCCTTCACGTTGCCTGAAGACGCACAGAACTTCCCGAAGTGGTCGCCCGTCTGTCAGATCTCCGGTCTGTACGTGCTCGGCGCTGCGGATGCGAATCCGCAGATCGGACAACCCATCCCCGCAGGCACGCCGTTCGCCGGCACACCCGCAGACCCGTTGGTCGACATCGGCATCCCGATGCAGTTCGACTCAGTCGCCGGTGAAAAGCAGTACGACATCTCGATCGACTGGTGTCACTCCATCGCGAGCTGATCACCTTCAAAGCGAACCCAAAAGGAGAACAAGACAATGGCAACGAATCTCACGTACATCCCGCTCGTCGGCTACAACCTGATCCAGTCGATGGTCAACGTGGCTGGCACCCCCGACAACATCAAGGCGCTCATCGCCTCGGGCAACACCACGGGTCGTCGCGGCAAGATGAAGGTCGCCTTCACCTTGGCCACCACGGACGGCGATCTCGCGGACGACCTCACGGTCAACATGGAAATCCGCTGCCCCTTCCCGATCGATCCGACCGTGACCGCGGTGCAGAACGACCAGTCGCAGTACGCGCCGCGCTGCCTCATCTCGCAGAAGTCGGGCGCCGTCGCCTCTCTGCCCCGCATCAGCTCAGGCCTCGCACACGTCGTCGATGACGAGGTCGTGATCCCGGTTCAACTGAACTTCGCCTCGAACAACGGCGCGGCGTCGTGGAACATCGAGATCGACTTCGAGCACACGTCGGTCAACTAAGCTTGCGCAAGAGCGGGCGTTCGGTCTCGGACTGAACGCCCGCTCTACGTTTGTACGGGGATCTCCGTGACCAAGCGCAAGAACACCATCACCATCAAAGACAGTGACGGCATTCCACGCAAGGTGCCTTTCAAAGACGCACCGGCGTTTCTGCGCAAGCACGGCTACCCCAGCGCCACCATCAACTTCTTCCAGCGCTCCGTAGCACTCGCTGCCCGCGACAACGGCATAGACCTCAGCGAAGGACTCGCAATGGCAACGAAACGCAAAGCCTCGAAGCTGGCAAAAGACTTGGCGCCAGGCGACGTAGTCCACGAAGGTGAAATTCAGTCCGTTCACATCGATCGCGTAGGTACCGTCCACTGGGTAACCGCTGACGGCAAGAAGTGGGCAGGCCCTAAAGACTTTCGTATCAAGCTCAAAGCATCGAGCGAAGGACTCGCGCTGGCCGCCAAGATTCCGAAGCTCGCCAAGCATGAAGGGTCGTGGGTCGTGACCTCACCCAGCGGCAAAACGATCGAGCTGTTCGAGCGCAAGAACGTCAAGAAGGCAATCGACGCCGGCTACACCGTCGAGACCATCGGCGACTACCTCGCGCGTGTGAACCGCAAGATCAAAGACGACCAAGGTCTCGACGGCTTCGACGACATGCTCAAGTCCAAGGGTTTGTGGCTCGCGCTCGGTCTTGGCGTTGTCGGATGGTTCGTGCTCAAACCCTCCAGCGTGAAGGCGCGCACCGCAGAAGAGCTTCTGGCCGAAGGCGGTGAAGACCCCACGCAGCTCGTCACGGGCCTCGACGCCTACCTGCGCAGCGGCGGCAACTTCGGCTCCAAGACCAACCCTAGTGAGCGCGTCGCAGCCGTCCAACGTGCGCTCCAAGTCGCCGACGACGGCGTCATGGGTCCAGACACCCGAGCCGCGGCACGCAAGTACGGCGTCGAGCTGCCTATTCGGCCCGGTGCGCCTCGCACCGACGCACCGGCCTCTGAGTGGCAAGTGACCATGGGCACGGCCGTGCTGACGCCAGCAGCCAGCGCCGCGGGCGCTGTGGAGCCCGAGCCAGCACGCGTGGTCAACACCCCCAAGAGCCTCAAGGGCTCGCTCGTCGTGGTCGCCAGCGTCGAACTCTCGGGCCTGATGAGCCTCGCCAGCCAGTCGCAGGTCGAAGGCGAGATCAAGAAGAACAGCTCGCAGCTCGGCCGCTTCTTGAACGGCTGCCCCGGCGCACCGCAGCTCGTGGGCTCGCCCTCGATCTCAGCCAAGGGTTCGGGCGGTGGCAAATGGTCCGTCGAGATCCGCTGGGCCGCCACGTGGTCCACAGACGGCATGCCGGCCGGCCTCAAGCAGTGCATCGCCAAAAACGCACTCGCGATGCCGCAGCTCAAGAACATCCTCACCGGCCTCAACATCACGCGTTCGTAGTCCTGGCCAGGCGCATCAAACGCGTGGCCACTACGTTCAAAGGGAGCTTCGACCATGCAGGTCTCGATCAAGAGCAAGCACAAGGACGTGAAGTTCGACGTGAGCTTCGTCGTGCGCAACGGCAACGTCACCAAGGGCCAGCGCATCGCCGAGACCGACACATGGGCTGAAGCGCTCGCGATCGCCGTGGCCAAGTCCGTGATGGAAGAGAAGAAGGTCTGGGTCGACGTGATCGTCGACAGCCGCGCCGGTGCACGTCACTGGCTCGGTGACGAGGGCGTGTCGCTCTACGACGAAGACCCCAACGCGCCGATCTTCGAGCGCATCGAGATCGACGCCAAGAGCCTCGGCACCATCGGTTGAACCCACCCGAGAGGGTGATGTGTGTCTGTTTGAGCCTCCACCAGTGCTAAGCTGCGGACGTGCTGCTACCTAAGCCCGAAGCCTATGTTGTGGTCGAGGCCGTCACCGGCGAGACCGAAGCTGCCAAAGCCGAACTCGCGCCCCACGTGGGCACGCTGTCGCGTGCTGCCGAACGCACACTGCGCGTCCTGATGGCACGCGCGATCGAGCTGGGCATCAACCTCCAACGCGAGGCTGCGGGTCTAGGCGTCGACCAGTCGCGCATCCACACGCCGGTGCCGTCGAGCTACCCGCAGCACAAAGCCTCGCCTGACGAGGTCACGCGCAAGGTGAAGCGGCCGGTCTAGAAGCCGCGGCTGTCGTTGCTGCCGTAGTCCACCGGAGCGCGGCTATCGTTGTCTCCATAGTCGACGGGTCTGCGGCTATCGTTGTCACCGTAGTTCACGGGAGCACGGCTGTCGTTGTCACCGTAGCTGAAGGGGACAATGTCACGATCACGACCTTCAACCAAACGCTTAGGTTTGCCCATCAGTGGCCGCCTTCAGAGACGTGCGCAGCGCGTTCTAGGTAGCGCAGTAGGTGCTTGAGAGCGATCGCACCTTCTTGCACTGCTGCAATCTGGTAAGGCTCGTCTACCAGCAGCGTCATAGGTTGCTTGGTGTCGTTACGTGTTCGCAATATCGACTCAAGCGTATTTAGATGCATGCGCAGCCGCGTGTGCTCGGTCCGAAGATGTTTGGCACCAACAGCACCGCCTGCACGAAGAGACCCCACCCACTCTTCTTCGCTTTGGAAAGCAAAAGCGAACGGAGGTATGTCTGACGGCACTTCTGCGGTGACAGCGTGTCCTTCCAGAGCACGCAACCTCGCCTCTGTTTCCGTTTGGAACTCGTCGAGCACCGTGACGATGTCTGCAAACAAGTTCGAGTCGCCGAAGTCCCGAAGCTCTGCCAGGCGCGTGCTCAGCTTCTTCATTTCTTCCCCCAGAAGTCCTTCAGAGCAGCGTTCCATCTGCGCTTAGATGCTCGCGCTTCATGGAGCCACGCAACGCACGCCACGACGAAAACAACACCTAGGACGCCGAACTCGATCAACGTCTCGATCAAGACAACGTCTGTCCACGTACTGAAAGCTTCGCTGATCACAACACCGCCTCCAGCACCACACCCGCCTCGTGAAGCAGCTTCTTGCTCATGTCGAGGTCTGCCTTCCAACGTTCAGGCACCTCCACAAGCGGCGACACGACGCGCTTGATGCCGACGTTGATGATGCCGCGAGCACAGCGTGTACATGGTGGCCATGTGCAGTAGAGTGTGCAGTCGTGGAGTGAGACGCCGATGCGGGCTGCGTTGAGGATGGCGTTCTCTTCTGCATGGCAGATGATGGCGTACTTGATGTCGCGGTTGTTGAGACGTTCTTCGTCATCGTGCACGCCGCGAGGGAAGCCGTTGAAGCCGGTCGAGCGGATCTCGTGTTGTGCGCCCACGACGACGCAGCCGATCTTCGTCGATGGGTCCTTGCTCCAAGTTGCGATCTCGCGCGTGAGCCCGAGGAAGCGCAGGTCCCAGCGCTGTTGCTTTGCATCAACAGACACCTTTGGATCGCAGTACACACATCCGCGACGACAACAGTAACACTCTCGCATCTCAGCCCCCTTCAGTTGGTTCCGTGTTCTTGCCAACCAGACCCTAAGATATGCAATACAAAATCCAGATTGGTACCTGCGGGCACGCGAATAACGCAATGGGTATTGTTTTCCTCAAAGAAACCGACAGTGCCGCCCTTGGACTCAACCGCTTGAGTAAGCTCATCGCGCTTTCGTAAAAGATTAGCATGGTCAAAATCTATTTCTTCTTGAGAGCGACGCCTACTCCTCACATGCATCACAATAGGGCCCAAACTCTTGCCCTCTGAAGCACAACGTTCGCACACCTCTAGATTGATGAAGCAGTCGCGACAGCTACGCAATGTGCCGTCCTCGTCTACAACAACGTAATCGCTGTTGCGCGCTTTAGCTTGTTGTTGAGGCGCGCGACTGCCAGTGCCTTTACACGTTGGGCAAACCATTAAACTAAAGACACCGCTGCCCATACAACCCAGACACACCCGCACAGCTCAACCCCCCTGCTTCTTCGAGTACGTAGTAACCCCTTCGACATCGATCACATCAATGGGGATCGCTGGCTTAGGAGGCACCGCGCCGGGCTTGTCGTCCAGCGCTTGCGCCACCACACCAGCGCCCGTGGCCACGACCTTGAAGATGCTCGACCACGGCACCTGCAAGTCTTTCTTGGCGCCGCGCTTTTGCATCGATGCGTACAACTTCTCGAAGCTCATCACAGCAACTTCCAGCTCGTTGGTGCGCTGAAGCAGCGCCTCCTTCGCTTTCTCCACATCAGCAGGCTTGGCACTGCGTTTGTCGAGCAGCTGGCGGTAGACGACGCGAGCACGCAGCCACAGACGCGCTGCGTGCACGAGGTTCTTGAGTGTTGCGTTTGCGGAAGCCATGGTCAGCGCACTATATCGCGCATCAGACCCTCGAACAGCTTCAGGAACGCAGATTCGACGTCTGCAATGGACTTCGATGGCTTGATGTGGAAGTCCGCGTAGGGCTCACCGAGGTGCCACTCGAACTTGCCTGGCGCCATCAGGTCGCGGCGCTCGGTAGCGAGCATGCGGGCATCTGCGGTGCGGATGATCTCCTGGACCTCGACGCTCTGCACGAAGTCGAGGAGTCCAAACACCTGCCAGATCACGTTCTGCACGTCTTCGCAGATCTGCTTGATCTGCGGGAGGTTGTTCTTGTGCGGACGGATGATGTCCTGCGTGTACGCCTCATGCGCGTCGTGCATGAGCAACGCCACGTAGAGACGTGAATCTCGCAGCAGCGCAGATGTCTCTGTCAGCGTAGTGCCTTCGCCGGTACCGAACCTCACAGCCTGCAACCCCACGATGTTCGCCACGTTCAACGAGTGCTGGCCCACGCTGTAGAAGACCTTCGAGGCGCCGTTGAAGCGGCCGATCGCTGCCAGATGGTGCGCGATGTCTTCGATGCAAACGTCTTCAGGGCGTGGATCAAGTATCCAGAACGCCTTGCCCGTGTACGTCTGCATCCAGTCGCCGACGCGAAGGTCTGTGCTTTCGCAACCGCAACCCGGAGCCATGAGCATGCTGTCAGAGCGCCACATGCCGCCGCAGTTGGTACACGTCTTCACGACGACAGCACCTTCAGCACCGCTGTCTCAAGCTTCTGCATCGCGCTGACCAGCTCGAACGTGCCTGGCACCAGCTGCATCTTCTTGCGGAACGCCGAAGCTTCTTGCACGAGCTTGCGCACCTTGTCCTTGGGCACATCGAACGTGAGACCGATGCCGATCGGGGACTTGGCCATGTAGATGTCGACGCCGCCGATGCTGACCTTCTCTTGCATTCGTTCCTCCCTATTCGCAGGGGCTTGTCACCCGCGCAACCGCCAAAGCTTCTTCAACTTCTGCACTGCACGTTTCTCTTTTAGATCCATAAGCACTCGGATGAAACCCCAGCGCTTTTTGCGAAGCTCCCGCTGATCCCTACGAATGCTTCGACACACGTAGCAGCGCAACTTGCCGTTGAACCGGTAGAGATCAACGCTGCCGTGCTTAGGACAGCCGCGCTTTGGTTGCGACTTTCTTTTGTCTGGGTCTCTACACGCCGGAGTCTTCATTTGCCGTTAGCCTGCATTACCGCTTGCGCAAGTGCAACAGCCTCGGCTGCGTTCATGTGTCCGTTGTAGTAGTCATCGGAGCAGCTGATTACGACGGAGCCGTCTGTCTGCACATAGACGTCTGTCGTCTTGCTCGCTTTGAATGCCTGTGGCAGTGGTTGATCGGCTGAAGTGGTCGACGCATCTTCAACTAGCGCAATCAGCGTCTCGTAGATCTCGTCTTCTTCGACGCGACCCGAGTGGGTCAAAGCGTCTTCCAACCATGCGCGAGCCGCTGCGATGCGCTCTGGGCTCAGCTCAAGCTTCGATTCAGACGTGCTCATTCTTACACCGCTTCTTGCAACGTGTGCACACGCAGTCACACCAACCATCGCTAGCTGCTGCGGCTACGTACCACTTGTGCCGCCGCAGCAACCAGCAAAGCCACTTCACTTCGGCACTCCTACGAACTCGAAGTGCATGCCGTCCTTGCGGTTGGCGTAGTGGCCGCCCCAATAGAAGCCGTGCTTGTTCGCGAGCGGCACCAGCTCGCGCACCGAACCGACCGCATCGCGTTGTGCTGGCATCGCGCCGAGCTTGTTGTACTGTGCGTTGATGTCGAACGCCGAGCCGTACGCATGGTTCGAGAGCTTCGTGGTTGATCCGCGGATGTAGCGCGCGACGTAGCTGCCGTCCCACGACATGATGAAGCCGAGCAAACCCTCTTCACCCCACGCTGCGTACAACTTCTCGAAGTGCGGTGCGACCAGCTTGTGAAAGCGCAACTTGCGAGTCTTGCCACCTTCCGGCTCCTCCACCTCCACCGTCACGATGTTGGCCTTGACCCACTCCGTGTCGACGACGATCGCCTCGGGATTGCCCGGTGTCGGCTTGGGCTCGTACTTGAACGTGCCGAACAGCTTGGTGTTCGATGCAGCGGTCGGCGCGCTGAGCCCCGCCAAACAGAGCGGCCACGCCTGGCTGTCGGACTTGCCAGAGAGTGTGCTACCGGGCTCGGGCTCGAAGTGTACGAGATCGAAGCCGAGCACCAGCGCCGCTTGCAACGTGCGGTTGCCGACGACGCCATCAGCGATCTGCCCTTCCTGCTTCTGAAACTTCTTCGTCGCTTGTTCGGTCGGTGTGTCAAACACACCCGTGACCGTCAGCTTGTTGCCGCGACCGACCAAGAACTGCTGCCAGCGCGCGACCACAACATCCCTACTACCGAGCTTCAACGTTTGCATCTTCCGCTCCTTCGTGTCGAGCACACCAACCGCGCCAGAGATCGACAAGGTCACTGACGATGACCAAGTTCTGCCTGCGTCAGCCAAACCACCAACCCGCTGCAAAGAGCGTGTTGATGTCTCTGACGCGGTTGGTGTGCTCGACTTGCGTAACCTTACTGAATGACCTTCGATCGCGACAGAGGCTCCAACGTCTCCATCAAGCGCTTGATGTGTTTTTCTGTGTCCAACGTGATGGTGTCCCACTCTTCCAGCGGGCACACGAAGCGGACCTTGTGGTCGACGCGCACCAAGGCAGGTGTGTAGTCAATGTTGGCTTCGATGCTGAGACGCAAGCTGGTGTGTTGCAGATACAGCCAGACCTCGAAAGCGTCAGCCACCGTCACGCGACCGTCCGGTAGCCGATACCAGTCGTCGGATGGGATGCGATCGCAGCAGTCGACACCGCGCAACCATGCCACGCGACCTTTGGCATCCAAGATCTGAAGACCCATCACACCGTTGCGATACATGCGCCACACGTCTTGACCCGCGCCGCGCATCCAACGTGCGTTGTGGTAGTCGCGCATGTCTTGCGCTGCGATCTGGTACTCGTAGCGTCTGTTGTACAGCTCAGGACGCAACACCGGGTCCAACGTGATGCTGCTCATTGACGTAACGCCATCACACCGGCTGCGGCCAGCCCGAAGCCCTTCGTGAAGTGCGCATCTTCGACACCATCCATCATGCCACCGAACGGGTTCTTGAAGACGTTGGGTACTGTCGGACCGCCGAACATAGTGGCTTCGTTGCGAAGCCAGTCTTCACGGTGTTCGAGCACCAGCTTCGCTGCCAACACCTCTTCCTCGGGCGGAACCGAGCGATCGTGGAAGTGGACGACGACTTCGCTGTCGAGGTCGTAACAGATGCGCCCGATCTGCTGGGCGTACTTGCTGTTGCGATGCGCGAGAAGGTACTCCGTACCTGACATCCCGCCCACCACGATCATGGTGCGATCTTCGGCCCACGACTTGTGCTGCGCTTCCGTAAGGAAAGAGAGCAACACTTCCGTAGCCGGTTGAATCGCACCCGGCAGACACTCGGGACAGCTCGGCGTCGGACGTTTCACCGTAGCGGCGGCCTTGGCGTCTTTTTCGATGGCCTCCTTCGCCAGCTCGCGCAGCTCGGACGTGGCACCGCTGTGCGTGACCACCTTCCCGTTCTCGAACGTGATGGCTGTGAGCACTGCTTCACCGGGACGCATGATCTTGGAAGCGACAGGTCCGACCTCGGCGATCGGGGCCTTGATGATGATCGTGCGCTTGCGCCACGACGATGGGTTCTTCCAGTCCTTCTCCGCGACCCAGCCCTTCTCCAAGAACTGCGTCTTCATCACGCCGAGCACTTCGATCTCCGCTGGCGTGGGTTTGACGATACTGAGCTTGGTCTGGGCTTCGCCTTCTTGTTCGAGACGTAGGTCGCCGTTCCAGCTGGGGATGAACCACTTCATGTGTGCACCTCGGGTGTGTTGTCTTCTTTCAGATGCGCATCGGCCTGAGCGCGAAGCTTCTCGACCAGATGGGTGTACTTGCCGGGGTTGTCGGCTTCAAGTGCCTCTGCGGATTCCAACGAACGCAGGATGTCTCCCAGCTTCGGCTGGTTGAAGCCAGCGATGAGGTTGCGAAGTGCTTCGGCACCAAAGTTCTCGCCCATGCCGAGAGCTGCGGGTGCGAGCGGACCGCCACCGTCGATGCCGAAGCCAGGGTTCAGCGACGGAATGCCACCGGGGCTCGGCGGATCGAGGTCGAAGGGGCCGAGAACATCGGCTGCGGAAGGTCCGAGACCATACCCACCGCCTATGCCGTTGCGCGCATGGCGGATAGCGCGTTGGTCGCCCGACACGATGAGCATCTTGTGTGCGAGCCCTGCGGCCTGCTCCAGTTCCAAGAGCATGCGGGGTGTCAGCTCGCCTTGGAGGATCGACACCAAGTGTTCGCGCAGCGCAACGCGCAACGCATCAGGTGCGCCGCTCTTGTGGTTGCGCAGTGCAGAAGGGACGGTGGTGTCCCCGTTGATCGGACGCGGTACTCCTACTACACGTCCTGTCTTTGGACTACGCATGAGATTGGGTTGGCCTTCCACAGGGTGGAACGTCTCCAACTCTTCAACAGGAACAACTCGCGCGAACCACCGCGGACAGACCGACAGGAAGTCTTTGACGTTGTCGTCTGCGTTGTTCTGACTATCGAAACAGGTAGCAACGTCTGCCACCGACGCTGAACCCCAATGTCCTTGTTGATAGCGGAACGCGTAGCGCGGCTTTTCTGGCGTAGGTACTTCGTGCCCTGCCTCTTTCTCAAGAACATAGGTAATCCAGTTCTGGAGAAGTTCTGGTGTCTCGAAGATTTCGATTACGTATTTCACAAAGCTACTCCCGAGTTTGGTCGTCGTACTTCTTCATGTGTGCCTCGCGCTTCTCGCGCTCGATGCGCCACTGTTCTTCTTGTTTCAACCGCAAGATCGTCTCGCAGTCCACGTTCATGGCGTCGTCAAAACCTGCGTTCTTGCAGGGCACGTAGTTGCCTGTGCGAACGACGAACGCGCGCAGGTACTCCAAGTCGTGCTGTTGATCGATGTTGCAGGCGCTCAGCAGCAGAGCGAGCGCTGTGACGATGCGTAAGATCATTCGTCGACTCGAATGATGCGATGTCCGCGAGTCTCGAACGCCTCGAACTTGCAGAACAGTGCAATGCTGTTCGAGTCGAACATCGCATCGGCGCCGTTATGCATCTTCGGTCCAAAGATGTGCATCAGCTCCCAGAGAGGGAAGTGGGTAACGGAACCCGCTTCTACTTGCGCATGTGTAGGCGCATTCGCACGCGCCCATTCGGCCATCCTGGCACGAATACGTCGATCTAGTTCTGCATTGTAGCTGTTGAGGTGCTTTAGCGCCTTCAGCCGTGAGCACAACTTCGACCAACGTGTTGATGTTGATCTTCACAGATCACCGGTCTTCACCTTGGCCGTGAAACTCCTGGCCAACGACAACAACATCCGCGTCTTCGGCGTCGCCGTTCGCAGGTTCATCGAAAAAGCCGTCTTCGTTCTTGAGGTCAGCGTCGCTGATGTCGAACTCGTCTTGTGCAAGCGCAAGACGTTCCTTCAAGTGTACGATGATGCTATGTAGTCCGAACACGAAGTCGCGGCCTTCGCACTTCACGTGTTCTGCGTCAGACACCGCAGTTTCTGCGATGCCCATGAACTCTTCTCGTAGTTGACTCATTCGCTTGTCTCCTTCAACGCACTTCTTGCAAAGTCGCGCGCCTCTATAAGTCATGTTCCCGATGGGACGAAACGCTTTGCTCTTGTGTGGAAGCTCCGTCTTGCAACACGCACACACAGCAGCTTTGCGTAGAGTTCCAATCGACCACAACGCATGCTCAGGCGGATCACCCCAGTAGCTAATCGTGAGGTTGCTGAGCCCAGGCAATCGATAGATCCGCTCAAGGATGCGAAGCCGCGGCATGTCAGAACAGCTCGCGCAGCACGTGTCGCGTTGCTTGGCGACCGACCTCGCGCCCGATCTCCATGCCGATGCCAAGCTCTACGCCATCTCCGACACCAACACCTTCAGGGGCTTGACCGCACTCGCACGTGGGTCGCTCGCCTGTAGATGCTCGCGCCACAGCGAGCCCTTGTGACTCGCAAGTGTGTTTGCAGTGCTGGAGCTGCTGTTGCTCACGTGAGAGCCGCGGACGCTGGACAGGCGGTGCCGGGACCGTCTGCACCGGCGCTGGCACGTCGCAGGCGCCCAAGAGCAAGAGCACGGCCATGCCGACCACGTTGAGGATCTGCTTGAGCTTGCCTGTGGCCGTGCGGATGCTCGTCGAGCGGATGAACTTGCGGAAGCTGACGAACTCTTCATCAGCAACGTGATCTCGCCACTCACGATGGAGCTTACGGGCGCGTTTCATGGTCACAGGTGGCATGGGATCACGGGTTGAGGTCTTCTGCTGCATCACAGGCTCTGTCTCCTATGCCGGAAAGGGCTGTTTTCGGAACAAGGTAAAAGTGAGCTAAGTGCTTGAAATCATTGAGGATTTTGGCTTTTTCTTGATGGCACTGCGCTCGGATTTCAAGAGGCGCCAACGAGCCTGCAACATCTGCGCTGCGGATGCGTAACCCGTGCTCCGCAGCAGAGCCACGGTAGCCTTGCGCCAACGCAAGCGTAGTTTCGCATCGCGCTCTCGACGCTTGATAGCCCTATACGGACTAAACATCGTTGCACTCTTTCTGAGCCAACAACTCGCGCAGTCGAGTCTCTGCGTCGTGCACACGCCACGACGCTTCGGCTATGTTCAGAGCGTGCATCACCATAGCTAGCGCTACGAAAACCGAAGTCAGCGAAGCGTCGAACTTGATGACGAACGACATCGTAGCAGCGCCGAGCAGCGGGCACGTGATGAGCACAAAGAGCATCAACCCCTCGCCAAGAGCATGCGGTTGTTGGTCAACATCTTCGCTGCCGCAACGTGCTGACACTTCGAGCACATGCGGAAGAGCTTGCCGTCGCGGTAGTGACAGTCGCAGACCTCGGGCGCGTCAGCGCGAACATGGTTCTGTTCCAACTGCGTGATCCCGACGTCGAGCGCTGACATGAAAGCTTCTTCGAGAGAGAACTGGCAGTAGTCTGCCTCATCCCTCAAGCGAGCATGCATGTCTGCTGTCACCTTCATGCGGATTTGGATGTCGCCGGGCGGCACGTACGACACCTGCGGTGTCCCCCTCGGGCCGCGAAGCTTCTCCAGCACCCCGATGCCTTCTTCGACAGCGCTGCGGACAGCCTCCGTGAAGGTGCACTCGCGGTAGATCGCTTCACGCATCAAGCGCGAGTGGAGATCTTCCGTCACCTTGATGCGTACGTTGATGCCGCCGTGCACTGTCTTCACGTTGAACTGCTCCCGAGGTTGGATTGTTGCTACTGCGCCATCTCGTCGGCTAGATGTGCTAGGTGCTGTTGCCACTCGTAGTAGTAAAACACGAGGTTGCTCAACCCGATGGCGACATCGTGCGGAGTGTATAGCCTAACGATACGCATCCGCATCGCTAGACGCCATTCGTCGGCTGCTCGGCGCTCGCAGGCTCATCTGAGCTGACGAGCGGACGCATGGCTTCATTGAAGGCCGCCTCGACCTGCTCAGGCGTTGCACCTTCGACCTTGCCGCACACGCCGACCGCATCGCTCCAGATCAAGCCTGGAAGCATCTGCGCCGAGCGCTTGAGGCGGACGATGTTCTTGTCGAGCGCACGCTGCGCATCGGCACGCTCGCTTTCCAAAGCCAGAACATGATTCTTGGCTTCCGCCAGCTCTTCGTCCTTGGTGCGAACCGCCTTGCGCGACTCCAACACCAACGTGCGGTTGTGCTGGTACTCACCCCACTGACTCTCTGCCTTCGTCGTCATCGTTCCTCCCTTCAGGCGCTCTGCTTCGGTTGAAACACAGCTTCGCCTGGAATCGTCTTGCGGTACTGCATCCACCCTAGGAAGTTCCCGCGCACAGCGTCAGCGTCTTCGAGAGCGTAAGCTGCGTGCTCGAATGGGCTCATGTGTCCGTTCTTGCGCAAATCATCCGCAAGCGAAAGATCTGCCTTCGGGTCTCGTACGCCGTCGTGCGTCAAGTAGCTCACGCGAGCGCAGCGTCCACAGCTGATCTTGGCGATGTCGTGGAACGCGTAGCCTTCCGTCAAGAGCTGCTGGAAGTCCGGGACCAGAGGTAGATGCCACTCCCCAAACGTCAACGTTCGAGGTAGCGACATTGCCATCTCGTGGTGGATGAGATCGAACGCGCGACGGATCTCAGGCTGTGCATTGGGGTCACGACGCAGATTCATCGCGTTCTCCCACTCGGTGGCCGTGATGATGACCGTGTGCCATACCCACGGCTCCAGCAGCCGATTCGCGATCTGCTTGTGGAGCCCCACCTTGTTGAGCAAGGTCACGATGAAGACCATGAGGGTGCGCGCTAGTAGCCAGAGTCGACGTGAAGCACTCAGCTTCCATCCAGACAGCTCCGTGCCTGCTTGCATGCCAGGCTTGTTCGAGCCCCAGTAGATCGGAATGAACGGGTCCTTCTTGACGCGTTCGAGCATCTTCGCGACCGGGATAGCGCGACTTGACGCGCTGTTGCGTGAGAACATGCGGTGCGTGTTCAACTCGGCGAGCACGATGCGCGGCATCGTCACTTCCACCGTCGTGATGCGCTTACCTGCTTGGCTGACGCTGTCGGCCAACACCTTTGCTCCGTAACCCATCTCAACACTCCTTGCGATTCGCTGACAGCACCAGACCACTACCTTTGGTGTCGTGTCGCTTACGTAATAGTTTTCTCTCTTCCTGACAAGAGCGACACACGCGAACTCGATTATGTCTACCGTGCTTGCCCCAGTTCCGGCGAGTCGAGCAGTTCACACAGACATGCAGTCCACACGCGTAACACGTGGACGACGTGCGCTTGTCTCCTCGAATGAACCCGCCACCGCCTGTGCTGTATCCAGGCGGTGCGAGGCACCTGCCATTGCGAATCGGATCTACGATATTGCAGAAGTCTGTCGCGCCGGGCTTGCGAGGTGTGACCATCAGACTGCGTTCCACATCTGAAATACCGCCTTGCGGCGAGCTAGCGGATGCATCGGCTGACCGGCGTTGGTCGTACCAAGACATTCGAGCTTCTTGCCCATGTCGCGCGCGAGCTGCGTGAACCACTGCACGCGATCGAGACGAGCGTGGCCACCCCACCCGCAGATGACGTGCAAGTCCGTCGCCTGAAGTGCTTCGCGGATGCAGTCGTCGTTGAGAGGCCCCACCGGGTCCTCTGCTTGAAAAAGCTCTGACGGGTACGTGGTGCGATAGGCGTATAGGTTCACCACGTTCATCTCTTTGGCGCCGAGGCTCCAAGCGATGTTCATGCAGCGCGTGATGGTCGGATCGTTCTTTTCAGCGTCTGCTGTCGACGGATTGAGCATCACGAACGTGACCACCCTGGTACGAATGTCGAGTAACTGCGTGCGCGACAAGACGTAGCGGTACTTCTCGCACGGGCTGATGAACGCAGTGCCGACGACGGTCACGGTGAGCCTCTGCGGCGGTACTCGCGCTGCGCCGAGCCTTTCTCGCCGGCCCAGTAGTTGAAGCACTTGTTCGTGTTCACAGCTTCTGCATGCTCAGAGGGGTTCGCCCCGCAATGAGCGCACGGTATTTCCAATAGCGCCACCTCACGCACGAACGGTCGACCGCCGAACTCCACCACCACCCGTGCTTTGGGGTGCTTCTGCTCCAACTGACCGCAGCGCGCGATCGTCCACATCGGCGTGATCTGCGCCTCTGGAAGCGCTTTTCGCAGCGCTTGCAGTGTCTTGTACTCAGCCGGCGAGAGCGAGTCTGCTTCCAACGTGTCGAAGCTGACGGTGTCTTCTTCATCTGCCAGACCACGATCTCGTGCCACACGCCGCACTGAGTGCGGCGGCACCTTGCGATATGGGTCAGCCCACGCGATGGGTTGGAACAAGATGTCGCGCGCGATGTCGTCCAACAGCTCGGGCGCCAGCATGCCTTCATCGAGCTGCTGAATCAGCTCCGGTGCTCCGCGCTCGCGAATCAGAAGCTCTGCTGCATTTCGGTTTACGGTAGGCATGTTTGTATCGACATGATGATGCTCTGTGCGACGAACAGAACGCCGACGAGTATCAAGGTTAGAACTATCTCTCGAAGCATCGACTCTGGCCCACTAAGACCGACTGCATTTGCGCAAGTTGTTTACCTAGATGACCGCACTGTGTCTACGTGTTTCTACGGCTTGTCCGGCACCTGATCCAGCTCTTGCAACGCCACACGCAGCTTGGAGATCTCGGTCGGGTCCAGCCTGAAACCGTCCCCTGATCGAAGCGCTGCGCGAACCCTCTCGACCACCAACCGCATGCGACGGGCTCGAAGCAGCAGAACCGACGCGTGGCCTGTGGCAGGTATCTCCACCTTCCGACCTGTCAGCTGCGACGCCACCGACTCCACCAAGCTCTGCGCGAGCTTCAAACGCTCCTTGGTCGACATCGACGATGGAGCCTTGCGGCGCTCGGGACGTTCTACGTCGCCCGCCACGCGATCCCACAACTTCAAGAAGACGTTGATCTCGTCGCGCACGGTCCCGTTGGGTGTCTTGTGCTGCACCGCCCAGATCGGACCAGTGAACGTGCTCACGACGAACGTTGCGTTGACTAGCGTCTTGATCGACGGGTCCTCTCGTAACTCCCACAACGAGAAGGTTGGGACACGCTTGCCGACGTCGTACCCAGTGAACACCTCTACTACGTCGTCCATCAGTAGCCCTGCGCCTCCACCATCTCCGCGATCGAATCGTACAGCGCGTGCCCACCGTCATTGACGGTGTCGAGACACTGACGAGCGTCTTCGCTGCGCATGAGCGTTAGTCTCAGTTGAATGCTCGGGATGCCTCGACGTTGTTGATCGAGCAGCCAACCGGCGCAGTTGCTGGGTTCCGCATGTTTGATGGTGCCGTGGCATCCGAACATGCGGCCGTGTAGAGGATCTGCGTCTTGCTCAAGAAGACCGTCGAACTCCTCGCGTGCCCACTTGGCCAGCGGAGCATCCACCCGGTACGGACAGCTTGCGCAAGGTGTTGTGGTGTCCCACTTCATCCTGTCTTCAGCGGCTTCTTGCACTCGCAGCAGTGCGGGTTCGTGCACGTTTTGCAATGGTCGCAATCTCGAAAGCGCACAACACGGATGTTTGACACGTGGACCTCCTTCACAGCCGCTCCAACGCAGCTACGCACTCATAGAACGTGCCCAAGAAGTCGAGCACGCGTTCGCCTAGGCCGTTGTCTACGTACACCAACCACTTGCCTGGCGCATCCATGGCTTGCGTGAAGCTGATCGTGTAGCCGCTCATCCACGGGCTCGGCGCCGGCACCGTGAAGCGGTACACGATCAACGTGTACTTGTCAGCTTCGACAGCTCGCACTTCCTTCCGCATCAGCCGCTCCAGCAGCACACTACGTATGTGTTCGTGCGTGCGGCTAACGTGCTCTGTAGTGGCCTTGAGGATGCGCTCGCTGATGTTGAACTTCGTGAAGCCGTCCGGCAGCTGACGCGGGTCGTTGCGGATGTTGGTTTTCGTGCCGTCTAGTAGCTCTGTGATCTCGTACGACGCCGTCATCAGGCCCGGTCCGCGGATGTCGGCCTTCGACATCCGACTCGGGTCGTAGCCGAGGCGGTACGCACACACCGCGTCGTCGTAGCCACGATCGAAGGCGATGCGTTTGTCTTGGTCATCGCGATAGAGGTCGCGCGACTTGGCCTCTTGGTGATAGGCGATGCCGTCTTCAATCTCAGCACACGCCACGTCGAAGCCGTGATTGTAGTGTGCATCTGTAGCCGTCGCTGCTTCGTAGAAGTCGAGCAATGCGTCCAGCACTTCACCTGAATCCCCATGTGGCACCTCGTATTGCTTGTAGATGCCACCGAAGTTGCGCCCGCCGATCGCGCGCATCGCTGCCAAGTTCTCTCGACCCAGAAGCTTGTTCTTGCCCTCGAAGTCGAAGCGCCGCGGTGCTCGCATCGCATGATCTTCGTAGTAGTTGAGCAGTGTCACCAGCTCGTCTGCGTGTTCCTCTACAAGCAGCACGCCGTTGCCGCTGTTCATAGCCTCGCGGAGCTTCGTGAGCTGTTCAGGCTCTAGCTGCATGTGTTGCTGCATGCGCCGGAGCGCGAGCTTGGCCTCGGGATAGACGTCGAGCCAGCGCTGCTTGATGACTTCGAGGATCTGATCGACAGCCTTAGTGTCCGCATCCGTCAAATACCCTTTAGGTACCACCACGGTGGACACGATTGAGCTGATAGCTTCTCGAACACCTTGCATGTACTCGCTGATCTTGCGCATGTTCATCCCCCTGTTCACAGCCAGACAAAACAGCCCCAGATCAACGACGTGACGATGCAGCCGACCAAGAGCCCGAAGCCCATCGCGCGAATGACGAGATCTGTCTCCGACTCGAAACGACGTTCGGACTCGCGCTCGACCGCGGCCTTGCAACAGTGATTCATGGCACCTTTACCCCCTGCAAAAGTCGATCGACCTTGCGCTCCACCTGAAGAAGCTTCCGATAGATAGCTTGTGCTTTGTGATCGCTGCCGAAGATGCCGCGCACAAGCTTCAGCTCTTCCAACGCCTGCTCTGCCGTTTGCTCAGGATCGTGAGACAGACGATACATTTGGCCTGTAACCATGTTCTTGAACAGACCAGGCTGTCCTTCCACTTGCACAAGCGTTGTTGTCACGGTCGTCACCTTTCGGGGCCGTCTCTCCGACCTGTCACGCTAAGGAGGTGCTCATGTCACGAGTACCCTCACCCAACCCGCTCTACCGCGTTTGTAGATCGAGCAGCGCGTACCTTACGCGCGTGAGCTTCATCCCCAGGTGACGTCTTCAAGCCCGAGCACCCAGCGCATCGCCTTGCGTGCCTCCGGGTGCAACGTCTTGACGGTGGACAGCACTTCCTTGATCTGCTTGGAGCCGACGCGCACCGTGCCACCTTCTTTGCCTTGGCGCTGCTGCGCAGCGCGGTTGGCTTGCGCCGTCGTTGCCTTACCGCTGCCGACCAGCTTCTCGGCTTCGGCCTTCTGTTCGTCGCGGGGGAGTGCTGCGAGCTTGCTGGCGGCAGATGCTGAGATCTCGCCGCGCTCGACCATCTTCTGCACGTCCTTGCTCAAGTCGAGCAGCGACTGCCAGTTGCGGATAGCTGCGGGTGTCACGCCGAAGGTGACAGCAGCGTCTTCCACGCTGTGGCCGAGACCGAGATAGCGCTGGAGCTTCTGCGCCTTGATGAGCAAGCTGTCGGCGCGACGGATCTCGTTCTCGCTGATCATAAAGCCGAACATGCGACCGTCATCACCGCGCTCGAAGATGCTCGGCACGTAGACAGGCTCACAGCCTTGCTTCTTGAGCCGCTTGTTGGCTTCACGTGCGCAGCGCACGCGCTGGCGACCGACGACGACCTCGGCGTTCTGACCGTTCTTGCGGACGGTGATCGGCTCGATCACCTTGCCGAGGTGCATGATGTTGAGCACCAGAGCTTCGTCGAGAGGGAGCTTGACGCGCTCGTCGTAGAGCGGATGTTCGGGGCCGTCTTCCGTGTCGAGACCGATGATGATGATGTCATCGGGGTTGATGTTGTAGAGGTTGGAACGAGACGCGTCGAATGCTGTTTTTGCCATGACTAGATTGCCTTCCCTGCGCAACGCTTGCGCATGTTGAGTTTTTAGGAACTGATTTTCACGTACTTCGCTGCTGCGCGCAGTTTGTCGATGCGCTCTTGTTCACGCGTTGCCTGCCAAGCGCGTTGGTGGGAACGCTTGTGGATGCGCGCGTACTCTTTGACGGCCTTGGGCTCTTCTTGGAGCCACGCCTCCACACCGTCCCAGATCTCGGACGCGTGGTACACGTCGAGGATGCCTTGCAAGTCCAGGCTGTCCCACAAGGACTCGCGCTGGTTGTTGCAGAAGTTCACGAGCCGACGCGTGTCGTCAACCGACAGCAGAGCTGCCTTCTTGGCCTTGATTCTGTCCACCACTACCTTCTCTGGGTCCCAAAACCCGCTCAGGTTGAGGGGACAGACGCCCCCTCAACCTGCCTATTCAGCTTACGCAGAAGTATTTTCTGTCGAAGTTTCTTTTTCTTTTGCTTCCGAAAGCTGCTTCCGTAGCACCACCGGGGCACCGAGCACCGTCAGAGTGGAGCCGCCTCGCAGATGTAGGACAGAGTAGTTGTCTCCGCTCTTCTTCACAGGCTTGCCGTCCGTCAGCTCGTCGAACTCGGGATGCTGCGTCGTAGCGCTGACCACTGCCATGACATCGTCTGCGTTGACGAAACCATCTGCGGTGCCCGAGATGCGGCGGTCGTTCACGTCCTTGAAAATGAGGGTCTTGATGATCACTTCACGCACGTCTTGCCTCCCTTGTCAGCCCAGCTCGATCTCGAAGAACTGGCGGTACTTCTTGTAGAGCATGCGCACGCGCTCTGCGTCGGCGAGTTTGATCTCCTCCCCAGCCTTCTCTACACCTTCGACCGCTTGAAGCATGATCATCTCCAGCGTTTCGAGAAACGCGAGATCTGCTTCTTCGACGAGCACGACTTTGTTCGCGATGAGCGCTCGGTACATCAAGAGAAACTGCTCGCGCGTGATCGGCCCTTCTTGCTTGATGAGCTTGTACAGCTCTGCGATGCGACGAACTTCCGTCATCGTGAAGAACGCGCCGGGTGGCGTCTGTGCTTGTTGCATGCGTTGACGCAGACCGTTGACGAACATGAAGTCTGGCGGTTCGATCGCCGAGTTGTACAACACCTCGACGTACTCTTGGATCTTCGCGTAGTCGGCCGGCTTGAGCGGTTTCATCGGTTCATTCACGTGATTGCCCTCCAGTAATCTGCACCTTCGTTGAAGTAGACTTGCGCTTGCCTCGTGCGCAAGTCGGATTCCGCCAAGACGCTTTCCCTCTCAGCGTTCCGAAGCGGTAGCGCTTTCTGCATGATGATGCCCGCCAATGCTGCCAGCTCTTCATCCGTAGCGCGCGACGCCGCAGCTGCGGACAGCACGACTTGCACCAGATGATGCACACGAGCCCCGTCTGCGTTCACCGCAGGCGATTCGAGCGCTTCGGTCGGATGATAGCTCGGCTCAGCTGGCTTTGGGTCCGTTGGACCCAGGCCGTGAAGTTCCTGCATCAACGAGGACAGATCGTGGTCCGCCTCCAGCTCCGACTGCGACATATAGGGTCTCCCATGCCTTCTTGAACTTCGGCAAGTTGATTTCCAACACGCGACCCACCGTAGGCAGGTCCGTACCGTTATCGACGGCCCACTTCGCGACCATCATCTGCAACGCCAGAAACACAGCTTGAGGGTCCTTGTCAGCGAAGACCGTGTACGCCTCTTTCACCAGTGCATGGGCGACTTCAGTGAGATCCAACGTAGGCGTTTCAAGCTTTTGATTCGACATGCGTTGCACCCTAGTACAAACGCTTGCGTTTACGCAACAGCAATGACAATACTGCGCCCATGACATTTTCCGAATGGTTCATCAAAGTGCGTGAAGACAAGGGCATCTCACAGACGGAAGCGGCTGTGCAGCTCGGCGTCTCCGGTCCGACCGTGTGTCGCTGGGAGAACGGCGGCTACCCGGACGTGCACATCCTTCACAAGATGTGCAAGTGGGGCAAGATCGAAGCCAAGAAGCTGCTCAAGCTCTTCGTCCTCGAATGACCGACGATCGCCAGAAGGCTGAGTCCCAGTGGTTCACGCCTTCTGGCGTCGCCGAACAGTTCCTCACGTGGTGTCGCATCGGCGACAAGGACATCGTCCTTG
>JACZCZ010012121.1_pt1 | contig 73810 bp, 58 predicted proteins | sample 8641811 | NCBI WGS metagenome assembly JACZCZ01 (sample SAMN15324610, study PRJNA640507) | soil metagenome | isolation source: intercropping peanut in the first line | place: China: Luxin town, Laibin City, Guangxi Province | collected 2019-07-25 | depth 10cm m | reverse complement strand
CGGGTGACGGGTGACGGGTGACGGGTGACGGGTGACGGGTGACGGGTGACGGACTGTCGACAGTCCGTGGGCTACCGTCAACTCTGTTCTGACGGCAAACGGCCAACTGTCCACGGACGACGATCTTTGGCACCCTTCGCGCCCATGAACAACTGGCGGATCCTCGGGCTCGTGCTGGCTGCGGCGTTCGCCGCCTGGCTCGGTCTGCGCGGGTGTACGCCAGAAGAGACCCCTCAACCGGCTGCGCCGCCGGTGCGCGATCAGTTTCATGCATCGCGGTCCTTGCGTGTCACTGTCGATCGCGCAGCACCGGCCGAAGGCACCGATCAGGCAGCGGATGCCGATACCTCATGGCTGGAGCGGGAACTGCGCTACCTCCTGATTCGCGGCCAGATGCGCGTCGCGGCCATCGAGCCGGGCGCACGCCCAGCTTTCACTTTGCACCTCACGCTACCTCGCCCACCGCAGACGGCGGCGACAGTCAAACTGATCGCTCCGGACAATGTCGTCGACAGGGAACGCACCATCGAAGTCGGCGACAACTCGCTCGCAACGATTCAATCGCTCGCGACGATGCTGCCGGAGTTCTTAGGCGCCACGCGGACCGGCGCTGATTGGGTCCAGCTGATCGGCACCACCGACCTCGCCGCTTACGAGACCTTCCTGCGCAGCGCGAACGAACTGTTCGGACCTCACGGCCGCGGCTTCACGCAGCCACCTGCCGCAGACAGCTCCGACACGCTCAATCGCCTCGAGACGTTGACGCGGCGTCATCCCAAGTTTGCCCGCGCGTGGGCACTACGCTCCGTGGCGTATCTCGGACTCGGCGGTGAAGACGAGGCATCGCTCACGAAACTCGCGGAGTCGGCTGCCGAGCGTGGACTTGCACTCGACCCGGCTCTCCCCGATGCGCAGAGCGCCCAGGGCCTGGTTCGACTTCGGCGCGGCGAATGGGTCGCAGCACTCGAGTACTTCAACGCAGCGATCGCCGTCGATGCGAACGCCTCTGCCGCACTGGAAGGACTCGCGTGCCTGCTCATCGATGTGGGCCACGCTCGCGCGGCATTGCCGATCGCCGAACGCGCGGCGCTGCTTCAGCCCGCGAGCATCGGTGCCAACGAATGTCTGGTGTACGCGCGCCTCGCGACGGGCGACGCCAACGCAGCCGGCGAATCGCAAGGCGAACCGATCGCGATCGCACAGGTCAAGGCACTCGAGGCCATCCTCGAAGGACAGGTCGATTCCGCGCAGAAGACGCTTCGGGGCGCGACCAACACGAAGAACGCCGCCGCGTGGATCGATCCATTGCTCAGGGCAGCGAGCAACAAGCAGCGCACGTCGGAAGCACTCCAGGCGATCACCCGCGCCGCGAGCGACGGCCTGATCGATCCGTCGACAGAACTCGTCTGCGGCGCGGCGCTGCGCCAGTCCGATTTCGTGTTCAACCGGATGCTTCGGCTCCACAAGCAGCAGGAGGCCGTTCCCCTTCGCATCTTCTGGCTGCCCAAGACCGCATTCCTGCGCCAGCATGCACGTTTCGAAGATATCGTCGGAGCCGAGGGACTGCTGCCCTTCTGGCAGGAAAACGGGCAGGCAGATATCTGTGCGGCAGAGCCGAAGGTTTATGGGTGCGGGGCGAAGAAGAGAAGCTGACCGCCGCGAGCCTTTGCATCGTCATTCCCGCGCATGACAGCTACCAGATGTATTCCACCTGCACCCAGAACTTCTCGGTATCTGTAAAAAGTCCATCGGCCGAGTAATCGGCGTACTTCAGCGTGCCGATGAAGCGCTTCCACTTCGCCTGCAGTTGCAGATCGATTTCCGAGCCATAGTCCTGGGAAATGCGCTCGGCTTCGTAGGTGTGATAGCTCGCGGCGGCGCCGAGCGTGTCGAGCGGGCCGACGCCCTTCAGGGTGAAGCCCGCATTGACGTAGCGATCGTCGATGCCGTCGACCGGTGTCGTCAGGAACTTGTCGGCCCAGCCCTGAAACTTGTGCAGCGTGGCCAGCGGCGTCGTGAATCCTTTCACGCCATTGCCTTCGAGCACTTCGATGCCGACGCCGACGTAGAACTGCCGGTACGTGCCCGTCAGCTCGAGGAGATAGTAGTCGTTGTCGAAATCGAGCGGATTGTCGCTGTATTGCTGCTGCGTCGCGTACGAGGCGGCATAGGCGAGCTTCACCTTGTTGAGTGGGCGCTCGCCTGCGAAGCGCAGGCCGTAGGTCTCCGATGAATCACGGACCGCTGCAGCCACGTTGGGAATCGGATCGAACTCGAGCCAGTAACCGAACGCCGTCAGCTTGCCGATCGGGAACTGATAGCCGGCGTTGGCCAGGAAGCTGTCGCCTTCGTAGCGGCCTTGCGGCGAATCCTTGCCGAAGACGCGATTCACCTGGTTGAAGTACGTCGCATCGAGCGTCAGGTTCGTGATCGACCTGTTGACGACCCGCAGCGCATCGAACGTCTGCTCGTTCTGTCGCCAGCCGACGTTGCCGACGAATCGCTGATCATCGAGCGTCACGCGCTGCCGGCCGAAGGTGATCGTCGTCTGCGACAATGAGGTATTCGTAAGCTGCACCCGGTTGAACTCGTAGTTCTCCGGATCGGCGACGACCGGGTACTGCGTCTTGCCGTTGATGGTGCTGTTGTAGTCGCTGATGAGCGGCCACACGAACTCTCCTTCCACGAGCAGCGACGTATTCCACGCCTTGCCAGTCTCGAACCCGAGCCGCGCGCGAAGTGTGAGCGCTTCCGCATCCTCAGCCATCGGCTCCTGGTCGACGCCCTCGTAGCGAAGGCGCGTGTCGATGATCGGCTTCGTCTCGCCAATCGCCCCTCCGATGGGACCGAAATCGGTCGCGCTCGCCGACGTGCTCAGGATCAGCGCGGTAACGATCAACCCGGATCTGTGCATAGGCTCCTCCCAGAGCAATAGTACGATGAGAAACAAGAACGATCATGTGGCGAGACACACAGAGCGCGCGTGACAGTACTCTCCGGTCGCCGCGCCATCTCTATGGGAATCTCCTGGGTCACTAGTCAGGGATCAGGCTGCCTTGTGTTCGTGCTCGCAATCAGCCAGGAACGTCAGCAGCTCTTCGCGATACTCGTAGTACTTCGGATGCTCTAGCAGCGCCTTGCGCGTGCGGGGACGCGGCAAATCGACGTCCATGATCCGCCCGACGCGGGCGTTCGGGCCGTTGGTCATCATGACGACGCGGTCCGCCAGCAGGATGGCTTCGTCCACATCGTGCGTGACGCAGATGGCTGTAACGCGATTGCGCCGCCAGACGTCCATCAGCACTTCCTGCAGGTCCCAGCGAGTGAGCGCATCGAGCATCCCGAAGGGCTCATCGAGCAGCAGCAATTTCGGCGCGAGCGCAAACGCCCGCGCAAGACCGACACGCTGCTTCATGCCATTCGAAAGCTCGGTCGCCTTCTTGTCCAACGCGTCGGCCAGTCCGACTCGCGCCAGGTAGTAGTCGACGATGTCGCGACGCTCGGATGCGCCGATGTGCGGATAAACCTGCTCCACACCGAGCGCGACGTTCTCGCGGGCCGTCAGCCACGGCAACAGGCTCGGCGCCTGAAACACCACGCCCCGATCGGGCCCCGCGGAGACGACTTCCCTGCCATCCAGCACGATGCCGCCGCTGGAGATGTGGTTCAGCCCTGCGATCATCGACAGCACGGTGGACTTGCCGCAACCGGAGTGACCGATCAGCGAAATGAACTCGCCCTTGCGGATGTCGAGGTTGAATCGATCGACGACGGTCAATGGCCCCGTGGGCGTCGGATAGACCTTGCTGACCTCGTAGAACTCGACGAACTTCTCCGTATTCTCCGCCGGTCGCGCCGTCACTGCGTTACGGGCGGCCTTCGAGGCGGTGATGGGAACCACTTCAGGGAGCGGGACGCCGTCCTGAGCCTGCGCAGGCTGACTCGCCCCGATGTCGAGGAGATACTGCGTGATCTGCGCGCGCAGATGCTGATACTCCTCGCTGTGATTGATCGTCGCGCGATCGCGTGGCCGCGCGAAGTTCACTTTGAACTCGCGTCCGAGCGTGGCGCGAGGGCCGGGCAGAAGTGGAACAATGCGATCGGCGAGCAGGAGCGCCTCGTCGACGTCGTTGGTCACTAGGATCACCGTCTTGCGCTGCTGGCGCCAGATCGACTCGATCTCGTCCTGCAATCGCGACCGCGTCAGCGCATCGAGCGCGGACAGCGGCTCATCGAGCAGAAGAATTTCCGGGCTCATCGCAAGCGCCCTCGCAACCGCGACACGCTGGCGCATGCCGCCGGAGAGTTCTGCGGGCTTGCGATCGACCGCGTGCGACAGGCCCACCATGCCGATGTATTCGAGCGTCTTCGCACGCCGCTCTCGGGCCGCGAGCCGCGGAAACACTGCGTCGACAGCCAGCGCAACATTGCCGAATACGGAGAGCCACGGCATGAGCGAGTAGCTCTGGAACACCACACCGCGATCCGGGCCGGCCTCCGTCACGGGCTTCCCCTTCAGCAGGATCTCACCGCTGTCGGGACGGGTGAGACCTGCAATCGTCGAGATGAGTGTCGTCTTGCCGCTGCCGGAGAAGCCGACGATCGCGACGAATTCACCTTCGTCGAGCTGCAGGTTCACGCCGCTCAGCACTTCCGTGTGCTGATCCCCTGAGCGACCGTAACTCTTGGAGACGTTCTTCAGTTCGAGAAATGGCATCGGGAAACTCCAGATCGGCTGGTGGCGACTGGCTGCTGGCGACTGGCCAGAGCGCCTTGCTCAGGCTTCGTCTCGTCTTGTGTCCGACTCCGGCCCGTCACCAGTGGCCGAGAAGCCAGCGGCCTCTGGTCGCGCGCTCAACGGCGTGCTCCGAAAGAGAACGCGCTTTGCGCCGTCAGCATCATCCGATCCAGAATGAACCCGATGATTCCGATCGTCAGCACCGCGACCATCAGCCGCGCGAGCGAATCGGAGCTGCCGTTCTGGAATTCATCCCAGACGAATTTTCCCAGGCCGGGGTTCTGCGCGAGCATCTCGGACGCAATCAGCACCATCCAGCCGACGCCGAGCGACAGGCGCATGCCCGTGAAGATGAGTGGCAACGACGACGGCATCACGAGCTTGAATAGCTTCGTCTGCCACGGCAGCCGCAGCACCTTGGCGACGTTGAGCAGATCCTTGTCGATCGATGCGACGCCGAGGGCCGTGTTGATGATCGTCGGCCAGAGTGAGCACAGCGTGACCGTGATGGCCGAAACGAGGAACGACTTCTCGAACATCGGCTCTGTCGACACGTACAGAGCACTGACCACCATCGTCACCAGCGGCAGCCACGCAAGGGGCGACACCGGCTTGAACACCTGGATCAACGGATTGAGTGCGGAGCTGATCGTCGACGACAAGCCGCAAAGGATGCCCACCGGCACAGCCACCACGGTCGCGAGCACGAAGCCCATGAAGACCGTCCTCAGGCTCGTGAATATCTGATCGATGTAAGTCGGCTTGCCCGTGTACTTCCGGATCGCGATCTCCGCGTTCGGGTCTTCAGCCCGCTTGTCCGCGTTGCGTTTCGCCTGCCGCTCGTAGAACGCGTCGGCCTTGGCGCGCTCCGCCTTGTGGTCTTCCCACAGCGCCCGGCTTTGCTGCCAGACCGCAACCGGTCCGGGAATCGTGCCGAGGCTCGTCTCGATCCGCGACGACATCTGGCTCCACGCGAAGAGGAACACTGTGATCGCCAGCAGCGGCACTCCCAACAGTTGCCACAGCTCCTTGCCTCGAGCCCGAGGATCCTCGCCGCGGCACAGCCTGACGATGGGCACGACGAATCCGAGACCGACGCCGTTCAGCGTCGCGAAGAGTCCATCGAGTGAAACCGGTTTGCGCACACGCTCGGCGTTGGCGGCCGGCGGCAGGGCTGCCGGCGTTGCCGCCGCTTCCGGCGGGTGCTTTCTCGCGACTGCTTGCTTGGCGCTCATGCTGGGATCCTCTTGAAACTGCCGTCGCCCTACTTGCCGACCACGTTGCCGTTCTCGATCCGCTGCGCGCCTCTCAGCCCGATGGAGAACTTCGCGATGTACTCGTTCGGCTTGCGACCGTCGTACTCGATGCCGTCGATGAACTCCTTCGTCACGGCGCGATAGCCGTCGGACGCGAACGGAAAGTCTTCCTTGCGTGCCTTGCCCTCATCGACGAGCAGCTGGGCCGCCTTCAGATAGAGATCCGGTCGGTAGACCTGCTTCGCCGTCTCGGCATACCACTCATCGGGCTTCGCCTCCGCGATCTGGCCCCAGCGACGCATCTGCGAGAGGTACCAGACCGCATCGCTGTAGTAGGGATAGGTCGCGTAGTAGCGGAAGAAAACGTTGAAGTCGGGCAACGCCCGCTTGTCGCCGCGGCCGTACTCGAAAGTGCCGGTCATGCTGTTCGCGATTACGCGATAGTCCGCACCGACGTATTCTGAGCGCGACAGAATCTGCGCAGCTTCCTTGCGGTTCGCGCCGTTGTTTGCATCGAGCCACATGCCCGCGCGAATGAGTGCCTTGACGACCGCCAGATGCGTGTTCGGATTCTTCTCGGCCCAGGCTTTGGTCACGCCGAAGACTTTCTCTGGATTGTTCTTCCAGATCTCGATATCGGTGACGACAGGAACGCCAACGCCTTTGAAGATTGCCTGCTGGTTCCAGGGCTCCCCGACGCAGTAGCCGTGAATCGTTCCAGCCTCGAGCGTCGCCGGCATCTGCGGCGGAGGCGTCACCGACAGCAGCACGTCGGCGCGGATCTGCCCGCTCACGTCGCTCGGCGAATAGAAGCCCGGATGCAGTCCACCGGCGGCGAGCCAGTAACGCAGCTCGTAGTTGTGAGTGGAGACGGGGAAGACCATCGCCATCTTGAATGGCTTGCCGTCGGCGCGGAACTGCTCGACGACCGGTTTGAGCGCATCAGCCTTGATCGGATGGACGGGCTTGCCTTGCCCATCCATCGGCACGTGCGGCTTCATGAGGGCCCACACTTCGTTCGACACGGTCGTCGCGTTACCGTTGAGGTCCATGCTGAACGCGGTGACGATGTCGGCCTTCGTGCCGAAGCCGATCGTGGCGCCGATCGGCTGACCCGCGAGCATGTGGGCGCCGTCGAGTTCGCCCGTAATGACGCGATCGAGAATGACCTTCCAGTTCGCCTGCGGCTCGAGCGTGACGTAGAGACCTTCGTCCTCGAAGAAGCCCTTCTCGTAAGCGATCGCAAGCGGGGCCATGTCGGTGAGCTTGATGAAGCCCAGCTTGAGCTGCTCCTTTTCGAGCTTGAGGCCGGCGGCGTGTGCCTCCACGCCGATAGCCAATGAGCCGACCGCCATCGTCAAAGCGAAGCACGCCGCACGCCGTGCATTCCGCCAGATCGCCTTACCCGTCACACCCATGAACGCGCTCCCTTTCCCCAAGCCAAAAAAAAACGCCACCGACCTCGAAGCGCGTGCGTAGTAGCGCGCAATGAAGTCGGCGGCGTTGCCCAGCACGCCCGATGCTGGGCCTGCTCGTTGTTCGTTGGAGTTGCGCTCGAGTGAGAGCGCAGCTCCGTTGTGCTCAGAGTTGCAACTGGTGTGCCACGCGCTTCGGAAGACGCATCGATCCGCTTTCCCGGGTCACCGCGGATTCCGAGCCATCCTGTTGATCCGGATGGATTCCCGCGTGCGTGGGAATGACGAACCTGTCGCGCGGAAAGTCCCTGAACGCGCGCCCATGAACCGTGCCATCGTCCGTCGTTTCTGATCTGCGACGGAGCACGAGGCCCGGACGCACGCACGATGATCGTGCAGTCTCAGTGCGACTCTCGCTCGTCGCTCGTCGCTCGCGGCCCGCAGTCCCTCTGGCATACCCCTTGCACCCCTCACCCATCGATGCCGGATGAAAAGCCCACAGCCGAAACCGCCCTGCACATTCTGATCGCCGATCAGAACGTGATGCGCGCTTCCATCCTGGAGGAAGGACTGCGCGAAGCCGGCTACTCGCGGGTGACGATCCTGCGCGAGATGAAGAATCTGATGCGCCGCATCGTGGATCTCGATCCGGATGTCATCTTCATCGATCTCGAGAACCCCAACCGCGACGTGCTGGAGCAGATGTTCCAGGTTTCGCGCAGCGTTCACCGGCCGATCGCGATGTTCGTCGATCGCTCGGAGACCGACATGATCGAAGCAGCCGTCGATGCCGGCGTCGGCGCCTACGTCGTCGATGGCCTCAGGAAGGAGCGTGTGAAGGCGGTCCTCGACATGGCGGTCAGCCGCTTCAACGCATTCAGCAAGCTGCGTGAGGAACTGGATCGCGCCCGCGCCGCACTCGACGAGCGCAAACTCGTGGATCGGGCGAAGGGCATCCTCATGTCGAGCAAAGGCATGAGCGAGGAAGCGGCCTATGCGCTGCTGCGCAAGGCTGCGATGAACGAGAACCGGCGCATCTCAGAAGTGGCGCAAAGCGTCGTGACCGCAGCGAGGCTACTGAAATGAACTCCGCATCGGGCGTCGTCGTCGCTGGCTTCATCCCGCTGCTCGACTGTGCGCCGCTCGTCGTCGCTGCGGAAAAGGGCTTCGCGCTGGACGAAGGCATCGATCTCACGCTCGTGCGCGAAACTTCGTGGGCGAACATTCGCGATCGCCTCGTCGTCGGACACTTCGACGCCGCCCACCTGCTCGGCCCGATGGCAGTTGCTTCCACGCTCGGCATCGGCCACCTGCAGGTGGCGATGGCCGCGCCCATGTCGCTTGGTCTCGGCGGCAATGCAATCACCGTGTCGCTGCCGCTCCGGGAGACGCTGCAGGCCGCCGGCGCTCATGAAGGCGCTGCGCCGCAAGTCCAGGGACGGGCGTTGCGCCAGGTCGTCAGCGAAAGGGAACGCACCGGCAAGCCGCCGCTCACTTTCGCGATGGTGTATCCGTTCTCCTGCCACAACTATGAGCTGCGCTACTGGCTTGCCGCCTGCGGCATCGATCCGGATCGCGACGTGCGGCTGATCGTCCTGCCCCCGCCACTTCTCGTCGATGCGTTGCGCGAAGGCCAGATCGATGGCTTCTGCGTCGGCGAGCCATGGAACAGCCTCGCGGTTGCAGTCGGCGTCGGCTGCATCCTGATGCCGACGACGGCGATCTGGCGACTCAGTCCCGAAAAAGTACTGGGGCTGCGACGCGAGTGGACGCATCGCTTCCCCGAGCGAACGGCGGCACTCGTGCGCGCCGTTTTTCGCTCAGGCCAATGGTGCCAGCGCCCGGAGAATCACGAAGAACTCGCGCGACTGCTGTCCGAGCAGCGATATGTCGGAGCACCTGCACACATTCTTCTGCGCGGTCTTTCAGGCAAGTTGCCGTTTGCGCCGGGCGGCGAACCGCATGCCGTCCCGGACTTCTACATTCCGTCGCGACAGACAGCGACATTCCCCTGGGCCAGCCACGCGCTCTGGTTCTATTCGCAGATGGTTCGCTGGCAGCAGATCGAACACTCCACCGCGAACCTGGCAGCCGTTCGCGAAACCTATCGTCCCGATCTGTATCGATCGGCGCTCGCACCGCTCAACGTCACGGCGCCTTCCCTCGATATGAGAGTCGAAGGTGCGCCCGGCGCGCCGGATGGCTTCTTCGACGATCGTGCCTTCGATCCTGGTCAGTTCGAGAGCTATCTGCATCAGCCGCTCTGAGGTCGCGGCCTTCCTGCTTTTGGAGGCATCATGCAGCGATGAGCGTCTCCGCGGATTTTCTCGAGTACGTCATCGAGCAGCTGACTCCGATCGCGAGGATCAGCTCGCGCCGCATGTTCGGTGGCGTGGGTCTCTACGCCGACGAGCTCTTCTTCGCGCTGATCGATGACGACACCGTGTATTTCAAAGTCGACGACAGCAATCGCGACGACTACGTCGCGCGAGGCTGCAAGGCCTTCCGTCCCTTCGCTGACGATCCGGCTTATTCGATGAGCTACTTCGAGCTGCCCGCGGACGTGCTCGAAGACACCGACCTGCTGCGGCCGTGGGCCCGCAAGTCGTTTGCGGTCGCCGCATCTGCGGCTGCAGCAAAACAGCGGCGCGCGGCGAAGAAGCCTGCGGCACGGACGAAGCGCACGAAAGCCGCGAAGCGTCGCAAAAAGCGCTGATTGAACGGCGTTTCAGCCGTTCTACTGTCCGACAATCCTGCGATCCGGGCGCCGAGAGCACCCGCTATGCGGAATCTTTGCGCTGCAGTATTCAGTTCCGAATCTGCGCCTATAATGCCGCCCCCGCCGCGCATACCGATCGTTTGAATTTTTGCCAGGCAGGCAGGAACGAACCGACCCCGCAGCGGAGCACTTTCTTTACTTCGTCATCCAAGGGAGACGCACTGATGGGGGCAATCAACGCTGTGGCCAATCTCGCCGTCGAAGGCGACATTGCCATCCTCTCGATCAATTCCCCGCCCGTGAACGCGCTGTCGCAAGCCGTTCGCGCCGGCATCACGGAGGGAATGAAACAGGCTGTCGACAACGCGGCCGTCAAAGCCGTGGTGCTGATCTGCGAAGGCAAGACGTTCATTGCCGGCGCCGACATCACCGAGTTCGGCAAGCCGCCTCAGGGTCCGAGTCTCTTCGAAGTCGAAGATTCGATCGAAAATTCCACCAAGCCCGTCGTCGCCGCCATTCATGGCACCGCGCTCGGCGGCGGTCTCGAAGTCGCCCTCTGCTGTCACTATCGTGTTGCCGTTCCGTCGGCCAAGTGCGGTCTGCCGGAAGTTCACCTGGGCCTGCTGCCCGGAGCGGGCGGCACTCAGCGCCTGCCGCGCATCGTCGGACCCGAAGCTGCACTCGACATGGTCACTTCCGGCAAACACGTTCCGGCCAAGTGGGCCCAGTCCGTCGGCCTCGTGGACGAGATCGTTCCGGAAGGAGAACTGCGCGCCAGCGCCATTGCCTTCGCGAAGAAGGTGCTCGCGGAAAATCGCCCGCTGAAGAAGGTGCGCGACCTCAACGACAAAGTCGTCGCGGCACGCGCCAAGCCCGAGATCTTCGCGGACTTCCGCAAGGCCAATGCCCGCAAATTCCGTGGCTTCCTCGCTCCCGAGTACAACATCCGCTGTATCGAAGCCGCGGTGAACCAGCCGTTCGACGAAGGCATCAAGACCGAACGCAAGCTGTTCATGGAACTGATGAACGGCACGCAGTCGGCGGCGCAGCGCTATGTGTTCTTCGCCGAACGCCAGATCTGGAAGATTCCCGATGTACCGGAAGACACACCGACGCTCCCGGTCAAGAAAGTCGGCGTGATCGGCGCCGGCACGATGGGCGGCGGCATCTCGATGAACTTCGCGAACGTGGGCATCCCCGTCACGATCGTCGAGACGAAACAGGAGGCACTCGACCGCGGCCTCGGTGTCATTCGCAAGAACTACGAGAAGACAGCGAAGAGCGGCCGCATCAAGCCGGAAGACGTCGAGACCCGGATGCAGCTGCTGACGGGCACACTGGATCTGAACGCCTTGGCGGATTGCGATCTCGTCATCGAAGCGGTGTTCGAGAACATGGAGATCAAGAAGGAAGTCTTCGGCAAGCTTGACAAGATCGTGAAGCAGGGCGCGATCCTCGCATCCAATACGTCGTACCTCGACGTGAACGAGATCGCCAGTGCCACCCAGCGGCCCGAGTGGGTCATCGGCCTGCACTTCTTCTCGCCTGCGAACGTCATGCGCCTGCTCGAGGTCGTGCGCGGCAAGAAGACGTCGAAGGAAGTCGTCGCCACGTCCATGCAACTCGCAAAGAAGATCGGCAAGGTCGGCGTGCTCGTGGGCGTATGCCACGGCTTCGTCGGCAATCGCATGCTTGGCGCTCGGCAGGCGCAGGCACAGGCCATGATCCTCGAAGGAGCGATGCCCTGGGATGTCGACAAGCCGCTGTACGACTTCGGCATGCCGATGGGACCGTTCGCGATGTCGGACCTCGCCGGTCTCGATATCGGGTGGAGCAAGGAAACCTCGAAGAGCTCCACGATCCGCGAAGTACTGTGCGAAATGGACCGACGCGGCCAGAAGACCGGCGCGGGCTTCTACGACTACGACGCCGAACGCAACGCGAAGCCGTCGCCGGTGACCGAGAAGATCATTCAGGATTTCGTCAAGAAAGCCGGCAATACGCCGCGCCAGATTTCCGAAGCGGAGATCCTCGAACGGTCGCTCTATCCCATGATCAATGAGGGCGCCAAGATCCTGGAAGAAGGGATTGCAATCCGGCCTTCCGACATCGATATCGTCTGGATCAACGGCTACGGCTGGCCCGTCTATCGTGGCGGCCCGATGTTCTATGCCGATACCGTGGGCCTGAAGACAGTCGTGGCGAAGCTCAAGGAGTACGGCCCGAAAATGGGCGCGGACTTCACGATCTCGCCGCTGCTGGAAAAGATGGCCGCCGAAGGCAAGCGTTTCCAGGACATGAAGTAAGACCGGAATCTCTTCAGAGGATGTTTTCCCATGCGTGAAGCAGTCATCGTCTCTACGGCCCGCACGCCGATCGGCAAGGCCTATCGCGGCGCGTTCAACAACACCCAGGGCCAGGAACTTGCCGGGCACGCTATCGCCGAAGCGGTGAAGCGTGCGGGCGTTGCACCGGCTGAAATCGAAGATGTGATCATCGGCTGCGCGCTGCAGCAGGGCAGCACCGGCGGCAACGTTGCACGCCAGGCGTTGCTGCGCGCTGGACTGCCGGTCACGGTGCCCGGTCAGTCCATCGATCGTCAGTGCTCCTCGGGCCTGATGGCGATTGCGACAGCGGCGAAGCAGATCATCACCGATGGCATGCAGGTCGCAATTGGTGGCGGCGTCGACTCGATCTCGCTCGTACAGAACGACAAGATGGAACGCTTCCGCGCGGCTGATCCGTGGCTCGTGAAGAACGTCCCGCAGATCTACATGACGATGATCGAGACCGCGGAAATCGTCGCCGAGCGTTACGGCGTCAGCCGCGATGCGCAGGATGAGTACTCGCTGCAGTCGCAGCAGCGTACCGCCAAGGCGCAGGCCGAAGGCCGCTACAACGATGAGATCGCCCCGCTCACCTCGATCATGCAGGTCACCGACAAGGAGACCGGCGCGGTCTCCGAGAAGGAAGTGACCATCAAGCTCGATGAAGGCAATCGCCCACAGACCACGCTCGCCGATCTGCAGAAGCTGCAACCGGTGTTCAAGGGCGGTCAGCGCATCAAGGAAGGCAAGTTCATCACCGCGGGCAACGCCTCGCAGCTGTCGGATGGCGCCGCCGCGATGGTGCTGATGGAAGCGAAGGAAGCAGAGAAGCGCGGCCTCAAGCCGCTGGGCGCGTATCGCGGCATGATGGTCGCGGGCTGCGATCCGGATGAGATGGGCATCGGTCCGGTGTTCGCCGTGCCGAAGCTGCTGAAGGTACACGGCCTGAAAATGGACGACATCGGCATCTGGGAACTGAACGAAGCGTTCGCGAGCCAGGTGCTCTACATCCGCGACAAGCTCGGCATCCCTAACGACAAACTGAACGTCTCGGGCGGTGCGATCTCCATCGGCCACCCCTATGGCATGTCGGGTGCGCGCATGAGCGGCCACCTGCTGATCGAAGGCAAGCGTCGGGGCGCCAAGTACGGCATCGTCACGATGTGCGTCGGCGGCGGCATGGGGGCCGCAGGACTGTTCGAGATCTTCTGATCCATTGGCGGCGGGATCGGAACGGTCCCGCCGCCCTCCTTCCCGCCGGAAATGCCGCACTTCAGGCGGCTCTTTTGCCGATGTTGTCGTCGAGCTGCCGCCGCCTTCATTGGATTCGCCTGCTCCGCAGGACCTGGCGGGGCCGCTCCGCTCAGCCATTCTTCCCAGCGAAATCCGGAGTGCCGCCTCGCGGGCGGGCCCTCGGAACTGCCACAACCAATTGCCGGACAAGTAGCTGGTTCCTTAGACTGCCTCAATCCCGCGCCGGAACCTGCGAGAAGACGAGGGGGAACGGCACGCCCGCGAGGCGATCTCAGAACGACATGTCGACCAGCGAAGATCGGATAGCGATGGAGGAATCGGCTGACAAACCGGCGGCAACGCCGCGCTACGCCCGCAAGAAGCAGGCGATCGTCGCTGCTGCGAGCGAGATCCTGAATCGCGATGGCGTGAAGGGCATGACGCTCGCGAGCGTCGCGGCGAGCGTCGGCCTGATCACGACGAGCGTCACTTACTACTTCCGCAAGAAGGAAGATCTCGCCGTCGCGTGCTTCCTCGAAGGCATCGAGCGCTTCGATGGACTCATCACGGAGGCGCTGCGGGAGCCGACCGCGCAGACGCGTCTGCTGAAACTGCTCGATCTGTGGCTCGCACTGAATCACCGCATCGCGACCGGCGATGCGCACCAGGTGCCCTTCTTCAACGACATCCGCTCGCTGGAGAAGCCGCAACGCAGCGTCGTGATCGAAGCCTACATGCGGTTCTTCGCCAAGGTGCGCATGCTCTTCGGCGACAACGAGTTCCCCTGGCTCGACGAGCATCAGCGCACGGCGCGCGCGTATCTCATCATGGAGCAGATCTTCTGGACGGTGGCCTGGCTGCCGCGCTACGACCTCGAAGACTACGATCGCATCCGCGACCGCATGTTCGACCTGTTCGTAAACGGTCTCGCCGCATCCGGCCGGCAATGGAATCCCCTACCGTTGCCGCTCAGCGACGTGCTCGCGCCTGTCGAGCCGCAAGCCACGCCGCGCGAGACCTTCCTGATCGCCGCGACACGCCTCATCAACGAACGCGGCTATCGCGGCGCATCCGTCGAGAAGATCTCGGCCCGACTCAACGTGACGAAGGGATCGTTCTATCACCACAACGAAGCCAAGGACGACCTGGTGGTGGAATGCTTCGACCGCAGCTTCGAGGTATCGCGCCGGATTCAGCGCGCCGTCGCCGATCGGCCCGAGAATCACTGGTGGAAACTGTCGACGATCGCGGCGACGCTGATGGAGTACCAGCTCTCCGATGTCGGCCCGTTGCTGCGCACGTCCGCCTTGTCCGCCGTCCCTCTCGCCATCCGTGTCGAGATGGTCCGCAAATCGAACCGTGTCTCCGACCGCTTCGCCTCGATCATCAGCGACGGCATCGCCTCCGGCTGCATCCGCCCCGTCGATCCCTTCATCGCCGCCCAGATGCTGACGATCACGCTGAACGCGTCAGCAGAGATGAAATGGTGGGCCCCGCATGCGACTCAGTCAGCCACCGACCTGTATGCGAAGCCGATGTTGATGGGAGTGTTTGCGCCGTAGCGCAAGCACGCTGGCTAACTGGCCCGAGACAGAAAAGCCCCGGTGCTTCACACCGGGGCCTGATGTCCTGACTCTTGGTCTGGCCAGCTAGCCAGTTGGCCAGCTAGCCAGTTGGCCTTCCTCAAAATCTATACTGCACCTCCACTCCATACGTCGCCGGCGCAATGAAGCTGCGGCTGCGACGTGCTCCCTGCGACAGCGCGGTGACTGATGCGCCCACGTAGCCTTCGTCGTCGAATGCGTTGTCGGCATACGCGATGATGGTGTAGCGATCCTGCACGTCGTCCCAGAGGATGCGGAAGTCGGCGGTTGCGAAGTCGTCGACGCGATAGGCCGGGTTCGCGAACAACGAGTACGCCGCTTCATCCTGCCATGTGTACGAACCCGAGAAGGTCAGCGAGCCCGGCGCGAAGTCGATGCGATAAGTCGTGTTGAATGCTGCCTTGTTCTTCGGCGCCTGCGGGAGCTGGTTGCCATCGAGGTTCTGCAGCCAGTTGCCGGCGGCGTCCTGGCCGATCGGATTCGCACCCGCGGCGAGAGCCTGCGGATCGGCCGAGTCGTAGTAGCAATCGTTGTAGTCGGTCGCGCTGACGTAGCGGCACTCACGCGTGTTCTCGGTGTTGAGATACGAGTAATTGAGCAGGAACGTCAGGTTGTCCGTGGCTGCCCAGATCGTTTCGAGCTCGGCCCCGTAGTTCGTCGCGTCGACGTTCTCGAACGTCGTGACGTTGATGCCGTTGCGGAACTGCGGGAACGGGATCTGCGCGTCGGCGTACTGGTAGTAGAACAATGCGCCGTTCAGCTGGAAGGTCGGCGTGAGATTCGTCTTCCAGCCGAATTCCACGGCATCGAGGATTTCCTCATCGACCGTCGCTGCGGCCGGATCCGCACCGCCGATGATCGTGCCGAGGTTGAAGCCGCCCGACTTGTAGCCGCGGTTGTAGTTCGCGTACAGCATCGTGTCATCCGTCGGGGACCACTCGATGCCGACCTTGCCGCTGACGTTGTCCCATTCGTCCTCCAGCTGTCGCTGGTTGAGCGCCGGGGAGACATCGACTGCTGCGTTGCCGGTGCCGCCGAGCGCCACTGCGATCGGATTGAACGCGATCAGGCGGTGATACTCATCGCCCACCTTTTCGTCCTTGGAATAGCGCACGCCGATCGTGGCGACCCACGTATCCGAAAGTGCGTAGTCGAGCTGACCGAACGCGGCGTATGAATCGACTTCGACCGCACCGTCCGCGAAGTAGAAACGACCAGCGACGTTCGGCGCCGCCAGCGTTGCCGATGGAGCGAGGCCGGCGCCCGCACGCACATACGGGTTGTTGATCTGGGCGGTGTGACCCGGCGCATACAGCGATACCGGATTCTTCTGCTCTTCGTGGAACTGGTAGAGACCCACGATCCACTTGTGCGGGCCATCGCCGCTCGAGCTGAAGTTGATTTCGTTGCTGTAGGAGCGCTTGTCGTCCACGAACTCCGAGACGTACACCGGAATCACCGGTGTGGCGTACGGAATCGTTGCGCCGCTCGTAGGGCTGACATAGGAGGCGACCGGGCCGGCGAACGAAGTCAGGTCGTAGTCGTTCGTGAGCGTGAAGTGCGACTGCTGCCAGCCGCCGACCCACTTGAGCGTCGTGCTCCCGAAGTCGAACGTCAGATGCGAGACGACGTTGTGGTTGTCTTCCAGGGTGCCGCTGGCCGTGGTGTTCTCGCTGATCTTGTAGTGATCGAGGACCGACGGATTGGAAAGGCCCGCGCGTGTGGCGAGGAACTGTGCGTTCGGTACGAGGCTGCCGCTCGGGAACGGGCTGGCCGCCGCCTGACCTGCGGTTGCGACACCGTAGTACGGATCGATCAGCACCGAGTTCAGGCTGCCGTCCGAATTGTCCGAGCCCCACTCGACGTTCGAGTATTTCAGCCACCACGTGGCGCTGTCTCCCAGATCCGCTTCGAGCTGCAGTTCGAGCAGGCGGCGTTCCTGGCGGTAGCGATCTTCGCCCGCGTCGTTCTCGAAATAGCCTTCGTCGCGAGTCGAGTTGATACCAGCGAGGCGTGCACGGAACGAATCGGTGATCGGTCCGGAAATCGCGGCCTCGATGATCTGCTGATCGTAGGTACCGTACTGGGCGCGCACTTCACCGCTCAGTTCGGTGGTCGGACGCTTGGAGATGATGTTGATCGCGCCGCCCATCGAGTTGCGGCCGTAGAGCGTGCCCTGCGGGCCGCGGAGGAATTCCACGCGTTCGACGAACAGCGAGCTCTTGTTCGACTCGGTCGTGCTCGAGGTGTAGAAGCCGTCGTTGTAAGTCGCCACGCCCGGATCCGATCCCAGCGCGTTGGTGAGGCGGCCGACGCCGCGAATGCTCAGGCGATCGTTCGAAGCGAAGTTGAGGCCCGGCGTGAACGACGCGAAGTCCTCGATGTTCTTGATACCGACGATGTCACGCGCCTTGTCGGTGTAGGCGGAGATGGCCACAGGCACGTCCTGCAGCTTTTCCTCGCGCTTTTCAGCGGTGACCACGATCTCTTCCAGCGCCATGGTTTCGGGACCGGCGGGCTGGGCATAGGCCCCGACGTACGTTCCGACAGACAGAACCCCCGCGACCGCCAGACGCAATCCGACGTTGCTCGTACTCATGAGACAGCAAGCTCCTTGTTACTACTGAGACATCGGTGGATGCCGATGTGGCAGTGAAGACACAGCCCGGCGTGTAAGAAAAATCGACGCCCGGGCGGGGCGGAAGGTGCTTGAGCCTGGGAAGAAGGGTCAATTGTCTTTGCAACTCTTTATATTTCAGTGTGTTTTTTACAGCGCGGTGCGATTTGATGAGAGCTGCATCACAGTTCGCCGGGTGTTAGCGCATCACCTCGGTGCAGCGATGTTGCCTTCGTAACACATGGGTAACACTTCTTTCCTGTGAGGGAATATCGCGCGCAGTAAGGCCCTTGATGCGGAGCATCAAGGAAGTTTGCGATGCGGAATACGGGCTCGGGCAGCGATTCGCACTACACCGATCCTCCTGGTCCGGCCCCGCCGCCCTGACCCCCCGGTTCTCAAACCTCTCCGCGCTACGCGAAGAGCTTCTTGAGTTCTGTCTTCAGGATCTTGCCGGCGGGATTGCGGGGCAGTGGGTCCGAGAGGAACACCACTTTCACCGGCACTTTGAAGGCTGCGAGCCGCTGCGCGACCCACGTTTTGATTTCGTCTTCGCTCGCTTTCGCCCCCGGCTTCAATTGCACGACGGCACCGGGCTCCTCTCCCAGCGTCTTGTGCGCAATGCCGACAAGCGCGGCATCCATGATCGCGGGGTGATCGTAGAGAACGTTCTCGACTTCGATGCAATAGATGTTCTCGCCGCCGCGAATCAGCATGTCCTTCGCGCGATCGACGATGTAGCAGAAGCCTTCTTCATCGAGGCGTGCGATATCGCCGGTTCGCAGCCAGCCGTCGACGAATGTCTTCGCTGTCGCGTCGGGATGATTCCAGTATCCCTTCACGACCATCGGGCCTTTCACCCAGAGCTCGCCGACTTCACCGATCGGCAGCTCGCGATCGGCATCCGCGCTCATGATCTTCATCGCGCCGACAGCGGGAATCGGGCCGCACGACGAAGGTCGATTGATGTAGTCCTCCGAGCTGTGACCGCTGAAGGACGCGGACGTCTCCGTCATGCCCCAGCCGTTCGCGGGCTGCGAGTTGGGAAAGACCTCGACGATCCGTCGAACCAGTTCGGGCGCCGACGGCGCGCCGCCGTAGCCGACGTTCTCCAGCGACGAGAGATCGTACTTGCCGCGATTCGGGTGCTCGATGAGCTGCCAGGCAATCGTCGGCACGCCACCGGTGAGCGTCACGCGCTCGCGCTCGATGACCTGCATGGCTTTCTCGGTTTCCCACTTGCGCATCATCACCATCTTCCCGCCGGCGAAAATACTGGGAACGAGCGATGCGCAGAAACCCGTGACATGGAACAGCGGCACAGCCAGCAGCGTCACGCCCTGCGGCAATGTCGAAGGATCGGGCGGCATCTGTCCGCGGCGAAGAAACGCGCGTGCCTTCGTCGCGCCCGCGGTCATGATGTTGCTCGTGATGTTGCGATGGGTCGCCAGCGCGCCCTTCGGTTTGCCGGTCGTGCCGGAGGTGTAGAAGATCGTCGCGTCGTCTTCGGGCTCGAGGACGACGTCGGGGAAGGGTCGATCGGGCAGCTTGTCCCAATCGTTCACGACGCCGAGGACGCGCTCGATCTTCGTCACGCGAGGATCGGCAACATCGTCATTCTCTCTGCAAATGTAGACGCGCTGCAGATCCGGGCAAGCATCGAGGTGTTCGACGATGCGCTCGTAGCGTTCGGCGTCGACGATCGCGATCTTCGAGCCCGAGTCCTTCAACCCGTATTCGAGCTCGGGGCCGGTCCACCACGCATTCAGCGGCGTGACGATCGCGCCGCAGAGTGCACCCGCGAACAGGCAGACGGGCCACTCGGGCAGATTGCGCATGATCAGCGCGATGCGGTCACCCTTGCGAATGCCGCGCGCCTGCAGTTCGTGTGCGAACGCCAGCACTGCACGGGTGAATGCTTCGTACGTCGCGCGATCGTCCTCGTAGACGAGGAAAGTGCGGTCTTTGTAGGCACGACCCGCGATCAGCACATCACGAAGCGTCGGCGGGGCGTTCTTCCAGACGCGACCCTTGATGCCGCGAATGACGAGCTCCTGCGTCTCGAAACGCGCGCCGGGCGCAGTGAGCTTCGCGTGAGCTTCCGCGATGGACATAGCCGGCCAGCCCTTGGGCAGCGGGACCACCGGAGCTACGGACTGCGCCTGTGACGCCTTCATGTCGAACGACCCCCGACCGTGCACCGCAACGCTGGCGGCGAACCGATTCTCTCAGCCGGCTTTTCGTCGAAGCAATCGGGTTTGACGATGCTTCATCTTTTTTTTGTGGCGCGATCCGCCCAGCGGCACGAATGACGGGATCGACTCAGCCTTTGGCTGATCCCCCAGGCCATTCGCTGGCCATGAACACGCCGCTGGCCCGCACGATGCGCTGCTCACCGACGAGGATGTAACAGTTCGCGAACGCGAGCCGATTTCCACGGCGCTGCACATCCGTCCGCGTCTCCAGCCAGTCGCCCACTCGCGCCTGCCCTGCATAGTCGATCGAGAGACTCGCCGTCACGTACCCCGCCGGCGGATCTGACGAGAACGCCAGCGTGTATCCGAGCGCGATATCCGCCAACGTCGCGAGCACGCCGCCATGCACATGCCCCCGAAGGTTGCAGTGCTTCTGCTCCGCCCGCATCCCGACGACGAGATCGAGACCACTGCCGTGCGAATAGACGGGGCCGAGCATCTCGATCACGGGGCTGATGCGGAAGATGGGGCGGAAGGGAACCGGAATCGTCGACATTGGGCGAGGTGACTGGCTAGCTGGCTAACTGGCTAGAGCCTGGAGGGGCCGGCTTCTGGCCAGCAAGCCAGTTGGCCAGTTGCTCCTTACCACTCACCACTCCCCCACATTCCCCATCGACACCCACGGTTCCTGCGGAGCCTGCGCTCCTCCCTTCTGCAGCAACTCGATGGAAATCTTGTCGGGAGAACGAATGAACGCCATCCGCCCATCGCGGGGCGGTCGATTGATCGTGATACCGCGATCCATCAGCCGCTGGCAGGTCGCGTAGATGTCATCGACTTCATACGCGAGATGTCCGAATGCGCGACCGATCCTGTAATCCTCGGGATCCCAGTTGTACGTGAGCTCGACCTGCGCCTCGTCATCGCCCGGCGCCGCGAGGAACACGAGCGTGAATCGCCCCTTCTCGCTCTCAGTCCTGCGTAGCTCGCGCAACCCGAGCGCATCGCAGTAGAACTTCAGCGACTCGTCGAGGCTGGTCACGCGGACCATGGTGTGGAGGTATTTCATGGCGGCTTCTGCTGGCTACTGGCGACTGGCTGCTGGCCTGAATGAGAGCAAGCAACGACCTGCGTCTGGTCAGTTGCCAGGCGCCCGCAGCCCTTCTTCAAAACATCTCCGACGCATCCGGCGCCCGCACTTCCGTCTTGTGCCGCGACGGAATGTGCTCGCCGGTGATCATTTCTTCGTAGGCCTGGCCCGGGCCGACCATCGGATAGACGCCGGCATCGGGATCGATCATGACTTCGAGGAATGCAGCGCCGGGGAATTCGATGAACTCACGCACGACGCGGGCGACGTCCTCGTTGCGCTCGAGGCGCACGGCGAACTGGAAGCCGTCGGCCTGTGCGGCCTTGATGAAATCCTTCTTGTGAAGCGACTTGTCGCTCGCGGACAGGCGGCCTTTGAAGAAGAGCTTCTGCCACTGCTTGACCATGCCGTCACCGCAGTTGTTCAGCACGATGATCTTCACGGGCAGATCGTAGGTCGTGACTGTTTCGAGCTCGCCGATATTCATGCGAATGCTCGCGTCGCCATCGATATCGATGACGAGCCGATCCGGGCGCGCGAACTGGGCGCCGATCGCAGCGGGGAGGCCGAAGCCCATCGTGCCCATGCTGCCGGACGTGAGCCAGAGTCGCGGCTCAGCGAAATCGAAATACTGCGCGGCCCACATCTGATGCTGGCCGACGCCCGTACTGATGATCGCCTTGCCCTTCGTGATCTTGTTGATCTCTTCGAGCACGTAGTACGGCTGCACCAGCGAACTCGCGCGGTCGTAGTTCATCGCGTACTTCGAGCGCAGGTCGGCGCAGTGCTTGTGCCACGGCGACCAGTCGCGACGGAAGCTCACGCGGCGGCCGTAATTCCTGAGCGCACGCAGCGCTTCGGGCAGCAGGCCGACGTGATGCCACTGCACCGGCTTGACCTTGTTGATCTCCGACGCGTCGATGTCGATCTGTGCAATGCACTTCGCGTTCGGCGCGAACTTCGGCGGATTGCCCGCGACGCGATCGTCGAAGCGCGCGCCGACGGCAAACAGGAAGTCACAATCGTCGACGGCATAGTTCGCGAACGCAGCGCCGTGCATGCCGAGCATGCGCATCGACAACGGATGCATCGTGTCGACGGCGCCGAGCCCCATCAGCGTCGTCACCACGGGGATCTGGAACTCGTTCGAGAGTTCGCGCAGGATCTCGGCGCCTTCGGAATTGATCACACCGCCACCCGCATAGATGAGCGGACGCTTCGCTTCACCTAGCATGCGGAAGAAGTCCGCGCACTGATCGTCGGAAAGGACGTTGCGAACGAGACGATTCATCCGGTGCCGGTAGCCCGCGACCGGCAGCCGACCCGAACCCTGGAACGCGCCGCGCCAGTTCTGAACGTCCTTCGGGATATCGATCACGACCGGACCCGGGCGACCGGTGCGCGCGATCTCGAAAGCGGTGCGAACGGTGGCCTCGAGCTTCGTGGGATCGGTGACCAGGAAGATGTGCTTCGCGACCGATCCCATGATGCTGGCGACCGGCGCTTCCTGGAATGCATCGCTGCCGATCGCGCCCGTCGGCACCTGGCCGCAGATCACCACGATCGGAATGGAATCCGCCATGCAATCGCGCACCGGGGTCACCGTGTTGGTTGCGCCCGGGCCGGAGGTCACGACACAGACACCGACCTTACCGCTCGCCCGTGCATAGCCCGCCGCCATGAAGCCCGCGCCCTGTTCGTTGGCCGGCACGATCAGCGGCATCTTGCGGGCATCTTTCTTCTGGTTATGGACGAAGATGGCGTCGTACGTCGGCAGGATCGCGCCGCCGCTATAGCCGAAGACGATGTCTACGCCTTCGTCGGCGAGCACCTGGACAATGATGTCTGCACCAGCCATTTGCTGGCCGGCAAGCGGATGGGCGCTGGTCTGGAGCGCTGCGTGACTGTGTTTCACGGCTATGTCCCGTTGGCAGGACCGCAGGGCGGGCCTTGTTCGATCAGGGGGATACGTGGGGCCCGCTGGCGGCCAGATAAGCCGGCCAGAGAAGCTAGTGCACTGCAAAGAGCCTAGCAGCATCCTTCCCTGCACGTCCATTTCAGGGCAAAAAGCGCGTGTCAGCCGCCCCGCGGTGCGGGATGAGCCGCAGTCCCCGCGGGAACGTGGCAATTGGCGCGTCTTCCCTTATGCTCGCGTGCCCCGCAGCGGGATCGCGATCGGTCCCAAGGATGCGGGACCGCCGAGGAAGACACCGTCAATGACCAGCAAGCGTCACATCATTTCCATCCTGTTGCAGAACGAAGTTGGTGCGCTCACGCGCGTCACGAGCCTCTTCGCCACGCGCGGATACAACATCGAATCGCTCAACGTGGCGCCCACCGACGATCCGACCGTATCGCGCCTCACGCTGGTCACGAGCGGATCGGAAGCCGTCGTGCAGCAGATCGTGAATCAGTCGCTCAAGCTCATCGACGTGGTGAACGTCGATGACATGACGAGCGATCAGCACGTCGAACGCGAGTTGCTCCTCATCAAGCTGCGCGTCCCGCCGAGTCTCACCGTACGTCTGCGCGAATCGGTGACGAAGGCGAATGCGCGGGTCTTGTCGGATGAGCCCGAAAGCTTTACCGTCGAACTCACTGACAGTGAATCGCAGATCAACCGGTTCATTGCCGAAGTGGGGAGCTTCGGTGAAGTTCTGGAAGTCGTGCGCAGCGGAGCGCTGGCGATCCTGCGCGGCGCAACGACGCTCCGCGCATAACCCATACCTGCTGAACAGTTCGTTCGGTCGTCACACCGGGCAGGGTGTTGCGACCGGTTTGCATGTCGTGGGCGCTCGAAGCGCACCGCGAGCCTTTATTGGGGAAGGCTTGGGCGTGTTGATAGGGAGTGATGATGTATCGCTTATATGACTACCTGCCCTCCGGGAACGGCTACAAAGCCCGCCTGGTCCTGAAGTATCTGCGCATTCCGTACGAGCTCGTCGAGGTCGACATCAAGCGCGGCGAATCCCGGACGCCCGAATTCCTGGCCAAGAATCCCAACGGCCGCATTCCGCTGCTGGAGGTCCCGGACAAAGGGTATCTGCCCGAGAGCCACGCGATCATTTCGTTCCTCGCGGAGAACTCGGATCTCATTCCGACCGACGCGTTCGAGCGTGCCCGCATGTGGCACTGGATGTGCTTCGAGCAATATCACGTCGAACCCAACATCGGTACGGTGCGTTTCTGGGTCAACTCGCTGCACAAGACGCGCGCCGAGCTCGGCGAGAAGCTCATCGAGAAAAAGAAGAGCGGCTATGCCGCGCTCGACGTGCTCGAACATGCCCTGCGCGATCGCACCTATCTCGTGGGCGAACGCTACTCACTCGCTGACATTTCATTGTTCGCATACGTCCATGTCGCGCACGAAGGCGGCTTCGATCTGCAGCCGTATCCGAACGTGCGCGCCTGGTGCGATCGGATTGCGAGTCAGCCGGGCTGGACGCCAATTACGGAGCGTTGACGGTAGCCGAGCACGGGTCTCCTCAGAAGCTCTTCTTCGTCTCCACCAGGAACTGCATGTCATCGATGGTGTTGTCGCCATCGAGCGGGAATGCCAGGTCCAGGTGAATGACGTTGCCGAAGGACGAGCGGCTCGATCCGAGCCTCAGGCCTACGCCGACGTCTTTCAGCAATCCCTGGTTCGCTCCAGGAACGGCTCCCGTGCCCCACGTGCGGCCTGCATCGAAGAAGACCGCGCCACCGAGGTGGAACAGCCGGAACAAGTAGTACTTCGTGTAAACGCGATGCTCCAGCGTCAGCAGAGCGCGGGAGGAACCACCCTGATAGCGCAGCGGGTAGCCCCGCAGTCCGTTATCGCCGCCGAGCAGAAGCTGTCGATCGGCATCGAGACTTTCGGTGACTGTGCCGGTCAGTGACGCAAAGAAGAGTTGCCGCGGCGACGTTCGCCAGTAGTACCGGGCGAGCGCTGTGAGCATGCCATTGCGCAGATCGCCGTCCTCGATGCGACCTTCGCCGCTCAAAGCAAATACCGTCGTGTGCTTGTTGTTCCTGCCGCGCTCGACGCTGGTGCCCGCCGATGTCGCGAGCATCCAGGCATTGCGATCAGAGCCGAGCTGCGTGGACGCATAGCCGATGCGCCCGCGCCAGAACGTGCCGGTGTACAGATCTTCCGTGCGTTCGATCTGGTCCTGGTTGCGGCGCTCCTCGAATGCATCCTCGAGCAGCGTCACCTGGACGAATGGATACGCCAGCACACGATCCTCCGGCAGAACACTGGCCGCCTGATCGTCCTCGATCGAATGGAACCGATCGCTTTCGTAGGAAGCGCCGAGCACCGTGCGCCGCACCCATCCGTTCGAAACCCCCGTCGACCAGCCGGAGAAGGCGCTCACGTCCTCCTCGATGTGCCGGTACCTGTCGACGACTTCGCCCAGATCGTAGCGCGAGTCGATGCGGTCCCAGTCGGCCGCGCCGCCCCCCGCAGACCACGAAGCCTCCAGCGAATAGAAGGGACGATCGAAAGAGAAGTCGCGCAGCCGGCCGTCGCTGTTGTCTTCGTAGGCCAGTTGCATGCGGTTCCAGCTGCCGAGCAGGTGCGGATCCTGGTAGCGGATCCGCTTGATGTCGCGATCGACATCGCGCGTGAAGGCGAGCTCGATTTCCTTGCCCCGGCCGAGCAGGTTCGATTCCTCGAACTCGATACCCGTCGAATTTTCTCCGCCGCTGCGGCCGAAACTGATGCCGGGTTTCAGCGTCCAGACATCGCGTGTACGCACGACCAGGTCGACAGTGCCGCCCTGAGCGGGCACCGGCGTGATCCTGGCATCGAAGAGATAGTTGTTAGTGCGCAGGATCCGCTCGCTCTCGCGCACGCGACGCGCCGACAACGGATCGCCGCTGCGGACGAGTAACTGCTCCTTGATGATGTCGGGCCGGGTCTCGATGTGCAGTTTGTTGGCGAGCCGGAAGAGCCAGTTGTTCTCTTCGGGCAGGTTCGTGTCGAACACATCCTCATTCACGATGATGATGCGGCCGATCGTGGCGCCTTGCGCTTCAAGTGCTTCCAGTGACGGGGGCGGTTGCGCTGCAACTGCTGCCGGCGCGCCGTCGCCTTTGGCGGCTGCGTTCTCCTCCGCCCGAGCGTGCGAACCGCAGCAGGCACCCGCGCACACGACGACGAGTGCGGCGAATGCGCGCATCGTCCCTCGGGCGTCCGGCAGTGGCCTGTCTGCGATCACCTTGCACCGCTGAGAGTCTGTTTCGAGAGGCGCAGCGGACGCCTCACGACGCCGCTGTCAGGGCAGCAGGACGGTCGAGCCGGTCGTCTGTCGCGCTTCCAGCTCCCGATGCGCCCGGGCGGCATCCTGCAACGGATAGTTCTGCCCGACGTGCACCTTGATCACAGAACGGGCGGCCAGATCGAGCAGCTCGCCCGCAGCGCGCTGCAATGCACTGCGGGTCGCCGTGTAATGGAACAGCGTCGGCCGTGTGAGAAAGAGCGATCCGCGCTTGCTGAGCTCGAGAGGTGCCACGGGCGGCACCGGGCCTGACGAATTGCCATACGTCACCATCAGGCCGCGGGGACGCAGACAGTCGAGCGACTGCATGAACGTGTCCTTGCCGACGGAGTCGTAAACGACATTCACGCCACGCTTGCGCGTGATGGCTTTGACCTGGCCAACCCAGTCTTCTTCCAGCGTCAGCACGTGATCGGCGCCCAGAGCACGAACGGCATCCTGTTTCGCTGCGGACCCCACGGTCGCGATGACAGTGGCGCCAAGGTGCTTGGCCCACTGCACAGCGATCATTCCAACGCCGCCAGCGGCTGCATGAATCAGCACCGTATCGCTCTTGCGCACGCGATGAATCTGCCGCAACAGCATCTGAACGGTAAGCCCTTTGAGCATCATGGCGGCTGCGCTTCGGTCGTCGATCGCGGAGGGCAGCTTCACGAGCCGCTCAGCGGGCATCACACGGACTTCGGCGTAAGCACCGCCGCGATCCGCGGCGTACGCGACGCGGTCGCCGACTGCGAAGTCGCGAATGCCGGAGCCGACGGCTTCGATGACGCCGGCAGCTTCCCGGCCGGGCGTCGCGGGCAACTGCCCCGGATAGAGGCCGGTTCGCTCGTAAACGTCGATGAAGTTCAGACCGACCGCGGTATGGCGGATGCGCACTTCCTTTGGACCAGGCTCACCCACCTCGACCTGTTCCCAGCGCAATACATCGGGGCCGCCGTGGGTGTGAAATCGAATCGCGTGTGTCATTGAACCGCCGTCGGTGATGGAACGGCGGTCAGTCTAGGGAGCGACGGAATTGGACGTCCAGCCGCAGTTTCCGGCCGGAGGGATGGAACAGAAGGAGGGCGGAAAGCGGTTTGTCACTCCCGCGTAAGCGGGAGTCCACGTGTTCCCCGGATGGATTCCCGCTTGCGCGGGAATGACGGAGTTATCAGAGCGCCTGGTCGTCCGCTTCACCGGTACGGATGCGCAGCACGCGCTCCAGGTCGGTGATGAAGATTTTGCCGTCGCCGACCTTGCCGGTCTTGGCCGCGTTGATGATGGCCTCGACCACTTGATCGACCAGCGCGTCCTTCACTGCCACTTCGATGCGGGTTTTCGGAACGAAATCGACGACGTATTCGGCGCCTCGGTACAGCTCCGTGTGTCCGCGCTGGCGGCCGAAGCCTTTCACTTCGGTCACGGTCATGCCGGAAACGCCGATCTCCGAAAGTGCGGCACGCACATCGTCGAGTTTGAAGGGCTTGATGATCGCGCTGATGAGTTTCATTTTCCCCGTGGCTCCTGTCTCGAAGTGCGGGACGGTCAATTAGGTTTTTCGGTGCTGCTCGGCACGGGCAAAGGCCAGAATACCTCACTGCCGCAGCGAAGCTTTGCAATGCACGTTCTGTGCCGTGCTTCGCAGCGAACGGCACGCCAGCCGCGCCGGTGACCTGCGGGATTGCGGCCCTCTGGATTGCACCAGTTTAGCGCTCTGGTTTCTTCCGTTGCCCGCATGTAGTGCAGCGATGAGGCGTCGGCGCGGGGGTCGGGCGCGGGAGCAGAGCAGAGATAGAGTCAGGGCGCGGAGAATTCTTTGCCCGCGCGCGATGTCCCACCACCCCGAGCCCCTGCCCTGTCATCAAATCATCGACTGGATCACGCGTTTGTCGCAGTTCAGAAACAATGGACGTGACATAGCACCCAGGTCTGCGCTGTTCGCGACGGATGTCCTTGTTCACTTTCGGCAAGTATGGGAAAACGTGCGCACTTACTGATCTGGGATGGGGAATGGGGCTTAGCGGGGGTTCGGGCACTGGCCGTTGGCCAGGAATCGTCTTGTGCGCCACGTTGGCGGCGCCTGCGGTTGCAATGGGGCATAGCGATGCCGCCACGCCCGTTCGCATCCTCGCGCACGAAGCTTTCCGCCCGATCCTGTCCGCGCCTCCCGCCGGATCCCAAAAAGCCTCCACCGTTCGCGCATTGAAGTTCGACGCCTATGGCCGCCGCTTCAACCTCGCCCTCGAACTCAATCCCCGCCTGACCGCCGCCGCAAAGGCAGCCCAGGCGGAAGGCTCGGCGCTGAGCCTCTATCAAGGCACGATCGAGAACGTACCGGGCTCCTGGGTGCGGATGAGCGCCAAGGCGCAGTCGATCAGCGGAATGATCTGGGACGGCGATGAGCTCTACCTGGTCGACTCGGCTGCAGTCCTCGGCGACGACGCCAGGGCCGGCGAGACCATCATCTTCAAGCTCTCGGATGCGCAGTTCGATTCAGATGCGCCGTTCTGCGGCAAGGAACCCCTGCGCTCGGGCAAAGATGCCTACGCCGCGCTGGTCACCGAGCTCAAGAACTCCCCGATCATCATGCAAGCCGCCGGCGCGTCGACGCGGCTCGAAGTCTCGGCGCTCGCTGATTCACTCTTCCGCAATCGTTACTCGAGCGTGCAGACAGCGCGCGAAGCCGTGCTGGTCCGGCTCAACAACGTCGACGGCATCTTCAGCTCGCAGCTCGGCGTCGAGATCCAGGTCCCGACGACGAATATCGACGACGCGCTCACGTCGCAACTGCCTGCAACTACAGACGCAAACACGCTGGTCAGCGAACTTGGCTCGTTGCGCGAACGTACATCGCTGCTGCGCGCACGCGGCCTGACGCACCTCTTCACCGGCCGCGATCTCGACGGCACCACCGTCGGCATCGCCTACACGGATTCGCTCTGTCATCGGCGTTACGGCGCGGGCCTGACGCAGACGAGCGGCAATTCGACCATCGACTCTCTGATCACGGCGCACGAGATCGGCCACAACTTCGGCGCGCCGCACGACGGCGATCCCGAAAAACAATGCGCATCGACACCGCAGGGCCAGTACTTGATGTCGCCCTCCGTGAATGCCGGCGCGACGACGTTCTCTCAGTGCAGCGTCAACGTGATCCTGCCGCGCATGCAGGCGGCGACATGCCTCCTGCCGCTGACGGCACCGGATCTGTCGATCCCGATCGATCTCGGCACCCACACTGCGGCGGTCGGACGTCCGTTCGAGTGGCAGCTCGAGGTCAGGAACACCGGCGGCTCGACGGCGATCAGCAGCAGCGCACGATTGTTCGTTCCGCCGGTCGTGATGATCGACGATGTATTCGTCGCCGGCGGCACCTGCACCAGCGCCAGCGGCGGCGGCGCCGTGACCTGTGAAATGGGCAACATCCCCGCTGGAGGTTCGCGCGTCATCGCGATGACGATGCACAGCGATATCGTGGGCAGCAATTCGATCTCTGCTCATGTCAGCACGCTCAACGACGCACAGACCAGCAACAACTCGGGCGACGGCACCCTGGTGATCGAGCCCGAAGCCGATCTCGCGATCACCGCGGACGCACCCGCAACGGGCGTCGTCGGTTCGAACCTCACTGCCAGCTTCACCGTGACGAATGCAGCTGTCATCGACGTCACGGGTGTTCAGGTCGAGGTTTCGTTTTCCGAGGCCATGCAACCCTCGGCCGGGCAGATCGCCGGCGGCGACTGCACGGTCTCCACATCGTCGATCCGCTGCACCGTGGCTTCGCTTGCAGCGAACGGCTCTGCAGCCGGGACGATCACCGCAACTCCCCGCAGTGCCGGCACCGCGACGATCGCTACCGCCGTCTCGGGCGACTATGTCGATCCCAACAGCGCAAATGACCGCGCGGAGCGCAGCGTAAGCGTGGCGCCGGTCCCTTCGACGGAACCGTCCAATACCGGCGGCGGCAAGGGCGGGGGCGGATCGACCAGCCCGCTCCTCCTCCTCGCACTGAGCCTGCTCGGCTTGCTTCGTCGCCCGCGCGCCTGACGGCCGTCCCGCGGTCGCTCAGCACCGCTGTACTTGAAATTCCCTGCTCGCGCCTTCAGTTCTGGCGCTACATTCCTCTATCTTTCCGAGGTCGATCGCCCGCGCCTGAAGCCGATCTATGGACTACAAGGACTACTACAAGATTCTCGGTGTCGAACGCGACGCCAAGCCCGAAGACATCAAGCGTGTCTATCGGCGGCTGGCGCGCAAGTACCATCCTGACGTCAGCAAGGAAGCCGACGCCGAGAACAAGTTCAAGGAAGTCCAGGAAGCCTACGAAGTCCTGAAGGATCCGGAGAAGCGCGCCGCGTACGACCAGCTGGGGTCGCAGTGGCGCCAGGGTCAGTCGTTCACGCCGCCGCCGGACTGGGGCCGTGACTTCGAATTCACGACATCGTTCGGCGGTCGCGAAGATTCCGGATTCAGCGACTTCTTCTCATCGCTCTTCGGCGCGCACAGTCCGTTTCGTGGTCAGCGCGGCGGCGGCTTCGGCGGATTCTCGTCCGCTGGCGACGACCATGCGGCCAAGATCCAGATCGATCTCGAAGATGCTTTTCGCGGCGGCGCCCAGACCATCGAACTGAAGACACCGCAGCTGGATGAAAGCGGCCGCGTGCTCGTCAAGCCGCGTACGTTGAAAGTATCGATCCCCGCCGGCGTCATCGAAGGCCAGAAGATCCGTCTCTCCGGTCAGGGCAGCCCTGGTGCCGGTGGCGGCCCCGCGGGTGACTTGTATCTGGAGATCGGCTTCAAACCGCATCGCCTCTTTCAGGCCGAAGGCCGCGACATCACGCTCCAGTTGCCGATCGCTCCGTGGGAAGCCGCGCTCGGCGCGACTGTTGCCACGCCGACGCTCGCCGGTACGGTCGACTTGCGAATCCCCGCCAATGCAAAGGCCGGCCAGAGGCTGCGATTGAGGGGTCGCGGCCTCCCCGGTCCGACGCCCGGCGATCAGTACGTCGTGCTCAAGATCGTCCTGCCTCCGGCGGATTCGTCGAAGGCGAAGGAACTGTACGAGCAGATGCAGAGGGAGTTGCCGTTCGATCCCCGGGCCGAGATGAAATGAAGCCGTGACCGATCACGGCCTTCAGTGCTTCGCGCCCTGATGATCCAGCAGATACGCAACTCTTCGCAGGATTGCGATATCGATGTGCGGCTTCTCGATGAAGTCGACAGCGCCTTCGCGCATAGCGGTCACCGCCGCGCCCACATCAGCTTCGTCCCCTAAGAGGATCACTGGTGGCGGCGTGCTGTCCGCGCGCAGCAGCCGCAGCAGATCGAGACCCGACATTCCAGGCAGCGTGACTTCAGTGATCAGGCAGCCGGGCGCGCGACCGTGATCCGCGAGATAACTCTCCGCGCTCTCAAAGTCATGGATCTCAGCATCGAGTGGACTGAGCAGTGAGCGAAGCGTTCGGCGATCCCTTGCGTCAGCTTCGATTACTGCAACGATTGGACGGGTCGCCACGGAAGTTGGTAGTCAAAAAAAGCGGCCACGGCCACTGTACAAGAGACATCCGAGCCGCAGGGAGGATTGGGGGCGGTGGAATCGCTTGTGGGCCGTGGTCGCATGGGCGGTATGTTTCGCCGAGCGACGCCTCACCAGAAATTCGCACTTGTACCTAAAAAGAATCTGCAAAGCGCGTCATGCAGCGCACGCGGCGCGAGTGCAGCGAGACAGACGTAAGGGAGTCAGCGGCGAGCGAGTGAATTTCGCGATGAACGAAGCGGTGTGACACCGATTGCGAGGCAATCACTGCCGCCACTCGCGGCGCATCATTGTGAAGCGAGCTGGAGTGGCTGCTGGCCAGAGAGCTCAGCAGAAGAGCACGAGCGAGAAGCGATCTCTCATCTTCTGGCCAGTCGCCAGCAGCCAGCAGACTGCCTCTCCTCACGCCTGTCCCACCTCCAGCACCATCCTCACCAGATGCGCGAGTGACGATGCCTGCATCTTCTCCATCACGCGAGCGCGATGGATTTCGACGGTGCGCTGGCTCAGCTTGAGATCGCCGGCGATCACCTTGTTCGCTTTGCCGTGGACAACGAGATCGAGGACTTCCCGTTCGCGCGGCGTGAGCGTTTCGAGTCGGCGGCGGATGTCGTTGCGCTCGCCGAGGGCTGCACGGTTGTTGCTGTCCTTCTCGAGCGCCTGGTTGATCCGGTCGATCAGATCCTGATCGCGGAACGGCTTCTGGATGAAATCGACGGCGCCGGCCTGCATCGCCTCCACCGCCATGGGCACATCGCCGTGGCCGGTGATGAAGATGATCGGCAGGATGGAATGCCGCTCGTTGAGTTTCTGCTGCAGCTCGAGACCGGACATGCCGGGCATGCGTATGTCGAGCACCAGGCAGCCGGGCCGGTCCTCGCTGTACGCATCCAGGAATTCCTGGCCGGAGCCGAACGTCTCGACGGCCTGGCCAACCGAGCGCAGCAGCAGCTTCAAGGCATCGCGTACAGCCGAATCGTCATCGACGACGAAGATCGTCGGCCGGGCGGTAGTCGCATTTCCCCTCATCACACTCAACTCCCTGCTGGCGCCGGCACTGCCGGCAACGTGAAAAAGAATCGCGCCCCGCCACCCGGGTTCGCACTGCACCACAGTTTGCCGCCATGAGCACGCACGATCGAGCGGCTGATGGATAAGCCGAGCCCCGTGCCGCCCGGTTTCGTGGTGAAGAATGGATTGAAGAGCTCAGCCGAAGCGACCGCAGCGACGCCGACCCCGCGATCGGCAACCATGAATTCGACGTCGCCCTCGGCATCGATCTGCGTCCGCAGCAGGATCTCGCGCTGTGCCTCGGGAATCTCCTGCATGGCGTCGATGCTGTTGCGAACCAGGTTGAGGATGACCTGCTGGATCTGCACGGCATCCGCTTTCACATACGGCGAGTCTGAGCACGATTCGAGCCGGAAGCGGACGCCGTGATGACGGGCATCCGTCTGCGCCAGCATGCGGACGTCTTCCAGCAGGCGATTCGCCTCGATCGGTTCGCGCCGCACCTCGCGGTTCTTCACGAAGCTGCGCAGGCGGCGGATCACCTCGCCAGCGCGCAAGGCCTGGCCGCTGATCTGCTCGAGCGCGTCGCTGATCTCCTGCAGCTCGAAGTCCCCGCTGGCGATCAGGCGCTGGCACGCCTGGGCGAACGTCGCGATCGCGGTCAGCGGCTGATTGACCTCATGGGCGATACCCGCGGCCATCTCGCCCATCGTCGAAATCCGTCCGAAGTGCGCGATGCGGTCCTGCATCTGGCGCGCTTCGTCTTCCGCACGGCGTCGGTCGGTGATGTCGTGCAGCGTTCCCACCTGCCTGAGCGCCCGACCGTCCGTGCTCCGCGTCGTCTGGGCGATATGGTGTACGTAGCGAAGCGACCCGTCCGGATGAATGATGCGGTACTCGATGTCGGCCGAGCGGGCACCCGCGGCCAGCTCGTCACGCATCTGCTGCCACCGGGCGCGGTCGGCAGCATGCACCATCGGCTCCAGGTATTCGTAGACACCAATGTATCGCTCGCCGTAGCGACGTCCGAGAACCCGATACAGGTGCGGAGACCAGTAGTCTTCGAGATTGCTGTCGAAGTGGACGACGTAGTTGCCGAGGTTCGCGATCTCCTGCGCGATGGTGAGCTGGGCCTCGCTGCGGCGCAGGGCTTCCTCGGCGTTGCGCCGGACCGTGATGTCGCGAATGAATCCCGCGAACCGCGGCGGATCGGTCCCCTGCACCCGCCCGATCGCGATCTCAGCGGAGAATTCGCTGCCGTCGCGGCGTTTCGCGAGCAGCTCACGGCCGATGCCGACGATCCGCGGCTCGCCCGCTTCGATGTACTGACGAAGATAGTCGTCCTGCTGCGAACGGTACGGCTCGGGCAGCAGGATATTGACCTTGAGCCCGACGACGTCTTCTTCCTTGTAGCCGAACATGCGTTCGCCCGCGTGGTTCAGCAGCTCGATCCGGCCCTCGTGGTCGAACAGCACGACCGCATCGACCGCCGCATCGAGCACGGCCTGGAACTCTCGTTCCAGACGCTGGGCCCGCTCCTCCTGCGGCTCGGCGACTCGAAGTAAGGTCATAGCGCGATTCTAACCAAGGACTACGGTTCACATGCTACTTGCTTCGGGCTGACCGTATTGCCCGCGCTAGCCCACGACACGCGGGCCGCTGTAATCTCACGTTTCATGGACTCCGCAACCGTCCTGCTCATCGACGCGAACCCGGAGGACGAGCAGCTCATCCGCGAGGAACTCGCGCTGCTGCGCGGCACGTCGTACCGCATCGAGGTCGAACACACGCTTGCCGATGGACTGGCGCGCATCAAGAGCGGCCGCATCGACGTCGTTCTCATTGACCTCAACCTTCCCGACAGCCTGGGAATCACGACCTTCCTGCGATTGCAGCCCAAGGTCACGGTCTATCCGATCATCGTCCTGGTCAACCAGAACGATGAGGATCTGGGTATCGAGGCCGTCGAGCGCGGCGCACTCGACTACCTCATCAAGCAGCAGGTCGTTCACACGCTGCTCGGCAAGGCGCTGCGCTATGCGACCGAACGCACCCACACGCTGCTTGCGCTCAAGGCATCGGAAACACGCTATCGCGAGTTGTACGAAAACGTGGTAGCCGGCGTGTTCCAGACCACACCGGACGGTCACTTCATGGCCGCGAACCCGGCGCTGGTGAAACTGCTCGGCTACGAATCGGAAGACGAGCTCCTCGAACTGAACATCGCACGCGATCTTTATATGTATGCGGAGGATCGTGATCACTGGATGAGAGCCATGGCGGCGTCCGGAGAGATCCGCAATGCCGAACTCGTCCTGCGGCGCAAGGATGGGCGACGCATCGTCGTCCTCGAGAACTCTCGCGCCGTTCGCAACGACCAGGGGCGCACCCTCTACTACGAAGGCACACTCACCGATATCACCGAGGCGCATGAGCTCTCGCGCCAGCTTTCCTACGAGGCGAGTCACGATGCGCTGACCGGGCTCATCAACCGGCGGGAGTTCGAAGCCCGGCTGCAGTCGGCACTCGACAGCGCCAACGCGAGCGGCGCAGCGCATGCGCTGTGCTATCTCGATCTCGATCAGTTCAAGATCATCAACGACACCTGCGGGCACGTCGCCGGCGATGAACTGCTGCGGCAACTCGCTCAGACATTGCAAAGCCGTGTGCGCAGCAACGACACACTCGCACGCCTCGGCGGCGACGAGTTCGGCCTGTTGCTGCACAACTGCTCGATCGACGATGCCACTGCTGTCGCCAACGGCTTGCTGAAAGCCATCGAGCAGCATCAGTTCGTCTGGGGCAGCAGCATGTTCTCCGTCGGCGCCAGCATCGGCGTCGTGCCGGTCAGCAGCGAGTTCCGACGCATAACGCAGGTCATGCAGGCCGCCGATGCAGCGTGCTACACGGCCAAGGACCAGGGCCGGAATCGCATTCATCTCTACCGGGAGGATGACAGCCTCGTCGCCCAGCGTCACGGCGAGATGCAGTGGGTTGCTCGCGTCAAACAAGCACTTGCGGACAACCGCTTCTATCTCGACGCGCAGGCGATCGTCCCGGTCTCAGGTTCCGGCGGCTTGCGCAACTACGAGTTGCTGCTGCGGATGCGCGATGAATCGGGGCGCATCGTGCCACCCGGTGCATTCCTCCCCGCCGTCGAACGCTACAACCTTTCGCTGCGACTCGACCGGTGGGTGATTTCCGCGGCGCTGGAATGGCTCGCGTCCCACCGCGACCAGGCGGAGCGCATCGCACGCATTTTCGTCAACCTGTCGGGCGACTCAGTCGGCGATCCGCAGTTGCTCGATTTCATCCGCTCGCAACTGCGGGAGACACGCGTGTCGCCGCACAAGATCGGGTTCGAGATCACCGAAACGGCCGCGATCGGCAACCTGACCCGTGCCAACCAGCTGATCTCCGGGTTGCGCTCGCTCGGCTGTGCGTTCGGGCTCGACGACTTCGGCAGCGGCGTGTCCTCGTTCGCCTACCTCAAGGCGCTCAGCGTGGACTTCCTCAAGATCGACGGCCTGTTCGTCGGCAACATCATCGACGACGCCGTCGACTACGAGATGGTCCGGTCAATCACGGACATCGGCCATGTGATGGGCAAGAAGGTCGTCGCGGAATCCGTGGAAAGCACCGCAGTGCTCCACAAGCTGCGCGAGATAGGCGTCGACTATGCGCAGGGGTTTGCGGTGGGAATGCCGGGACCGCTGGAGCTGATCGGGAAGTAGCTGCGCAACAGCCCCGCTTCGATCGACACCGCATCCGATCACGCCAGAACGATCAGCAGATCCTTCGCATCCACTCCCTCCCCCGGCCGCGTCACGATCTCGCCGATCGTCGCATCGCGCTCCGCGCGGACGGATGTCTCCATCTTCATCGCCTCGATCGTGAGCAGCACATCGCCACGAGCCACGCGCGCGCCTTGTGAGACTGCGATGGTCGCGACTGTGCCCGGCATCGGCGCAGCGACGTGATTCGCGTTGCCCGCATCGGCCTTGCGTCGTGGGGGCTTGAGCGCGACCTGGCTGCGGTCCGGCACCTTGACCGAACGGGGTTGCCCGTTGAGCTCGAAGAACACTGTCCGTGTGCCGTCTTCGTGACTTTCGCTCGCGGCAATGAAGCGGATGATCAGACTCTTGCCGCGCTCGATCTCGACGGTGACCTCATCGCCCGGCTCCATGCCGTAGAAATACAGCCCGGTCGGCAGCACGCTCACGCGACCGTAGTCGAGGCGAGCCTGCATGTAGTCGAGGAAGACCTTCGGATACATGAGATACGAGGCGAATTCCTCGTCCGTGATCTCGCGCCATGTCTTTGCAGTCGCGGTCGCGCGCGCCTTATCGAGATCGACTGCAGGCAACGACTCGCCCGGCCTCACAGTCAGGGGTTCAGCGCCCTTCAGGATCTTTTTCTGCAGCGCCTGCGGGAAGCCACCGTACGGCTGACCGAGATCGCCGCGGAACAGCGACACGACCGATTCGGGGAAAGCGATCTCGACGTGCGGATCCTGCACCTGCTGCGGCGTCAGACCGCTCGCCACCATCATCAACGCCATGTCGCCGACGACCTTCGATGTCGGCGTCACTTTGACGATGTCGCCGAACATCTCGTTGACGCTCGCGTACGCACGGGCAACTTCGGGCCAACGCGTATCGTCGATCCCGAGCGAACGCGCCTGTTCGCGCAGGTTGGTGAACTGGCCGCCCGGCATGCCGTGCACGTAGACCTCCGACGCGCCGGATCGCAAGTCGCTCTCAAATGCGACGTATCCACGGCGCACTTGTTCCCAGTAGCTTGAGATCGACCTCAGGTGATCGAGACTGACCCCGGCTTCACGGGGACCGTGCCGCAACGACTCCGCGATCGATCCCAGGTTGGGCTGCGAAGTCAGTCCACTCATCGAATCCATCGCGCCATCCACCGCATCCGCACCTGCGTCGATCGCTGCCAGCACGCTGGCCGCGGCGACGCCGCTCGTGTCGTGCGTATGGAAGTGAATCGGCAGACCCAGCTCTTCTTTCAGCGCCTTCACCAGCGTGAAGGCCGCACGTGGCTGGCACAGGCCCGCCATGTCCTTGATGCCGAGGATGTGTGCCCCGGCCGCCTTCAACTCGCGGCCCAGGCCGACGTAGTACTTGAGGTCGTATTTCGTCTGCTTCGGATCGGCTAGGTTGCCGGTGTAGCAGATCGCCGCTTCACACAACCTGCCCGCGTCACGCACCGCATCCATTGCGACGCGCATGTTCGGCACCCAGTTCAGCGAATCGAACACGCGGAAAAGATCGATGCCCGACTTCGCCGCCTGACGGACGAAGTACTGCACGACGTTGTCCGGATAGTTCGTGTAGCCGACGGCATTGGCGGACCGCAGCAGCATCTGGAGCAACACGTTCGGCATCGCCTGCCGGAAATCGTGCAGCCGCTCCCATGGACATTCACCGAGGAAGCGCATCGACACATCGAAAGTCGCGCCGCCCCAGCATTCCACCGAGAACAACTCCGGCAGCAGGCTTGCGTAGTAAGGCGCGATCGCCCGCATGTCATGCGTGCGAAACCGCGTCGCCAGCAGCGACTGATGCGCATCGCGCATGGTCGTGTCGGTGAACAGCACAGCTTTCTGCTCGAGCATCCAGCTGGCGAACTTCTCCGGACCGAGTTCCTCGAACCGCTGTTTCGTCCCTGCCCGCGGCGCCGGCAGATCGACCTTCGGCAGCTTCGGGTTCGTCCACTTTTGCGGTCGCGGGCGACCCTTCACTTCCGGATTGCCGTTCACCACGACATCGCCGATGAAATTGAGGAGCCTCGTCGCGCGATCGCGCTTACGCGGAGAGCGGAACAGCTCCGGCGTCTGATCGATGAACTTCGTCGTGTATTCGGCGGAAGCGAACTTCGGATGCAGGATCAGCTGATCGAGGAAGCGCAGATTCGTCACGACGCCGCGAACGCGGAACTCCCACAGCGCCCGGTGCATGCGCGCGATCGTTTCCTGCGGTGTTGGCGACCACGCAGTCACCTTGACGAGCAGCGAGTCGTACGAACGCGTGATGATCGCGCCCGAGTACGCTGTGCCCGCGTCCAGCCGGATTCCGAAACCCGCCGGGCTGCGATAAGCGGTGATGCGCCCGTAGTCCGGCGTGAAGTTGTTCTCAGGATCTTCCGTGGTCACGCGACACTGCATCGCGAAGCCGTTCAGCCGGATGTTCTCCTGCAGAGGCACGCCGCTGTCCGGCTCACCAATCACGGCCCCTTCGGCAATGCGTATCTGTGCACGAACGATATCGATACCGGTCACCGCCTCGGTCACGGTGTGCTCGACCTGGATGCGCGGATTGACCTCAATGAAATAGAACTTGCCCGTATCGGCGTCCTGCAGGAACTCGACAGTGCCTGCATTGCGATAGCTCACGGCGCGGCCGATCTTGAGCGCCTCTTCGCACAGCGACTGGCGCTGCTCGGCTGTGAAGAATGTTGCGGGCGCGCGCTCGATCACCTTCTGATTGCGGCGCTGCACAGTGCAATCGCGCTCGAACAGGTGGACGAGATTGCCGTGGGTATCGCCGAGCAACTGCACTTCGATATGTCGCGCACGCCGCACGAGTTTCTCGAGATAGACCTCGTCGTTGCCGAACGCCGCCTTGGCCTCGCGCCGCGCGGTTGCAACCATTTCCTTGAGCTCGCTTTCCTGCTCGACGATGCGCATTCCGCGACCGCCACCGCCCCAGCTCGCCTTCAGCATGACCGGGAAGCCGATCTCGCGCGCCAGCCGGATGGTTTCTTCATCGTCTCGCGGCAATGCCGGAGTGGCCGGCATCACAAACACACCGGCGGAGACCGCCAGATTACGCGCCGCCACCTTGTTTCCCAGCCGCCGCATGCTGTCGGGCGTGGGACCGACGAAGATCAGTCCCGCCGCCGCACACGCTTCGGCGAACTCCGGGTTCTCGGAGAGAAAGCCGTAGCCCGGATGGATCGCATCGACCTGCGCCGCCTTCGCGATGCGAATGATGTCGGCGATGTCGAGATACGCCTCGACCGGCGTTTTGCCCGCACCCACGAGGTAGCTTTCGTCTGCCTTCATCCGGTGCAGCGAGAAGCGATCCTCCTGCGAGTAGATTGCCACCGTTCGCATGCCGAGCTCGGCAGCCGCGCGCATGACGCGAATGGCAATCTCGCCGCGATTGGCGACCATGAGGCTGCGGATCGAGGAGCGAGCAGGGACGGTGTCGGAGGCAGGGTGAGGCATATCAGGGGGCGGGCAGAAGGAGGAAGAGATGAGCTGCGAGCGGTGAGCAATGAGCCGGAACAAGAGTCAGAACCGCGGCGTGGCGCGCCAGGCATTGCGCGTCACATGCAGTGGGATCTCGGGATCATAGCCGTCACGCTGCTCCCGCAAGAGCAGGGCCAGCTTATGCGGTTATCGGTTTCGGGAATGCCCGAGCGGTGCGCCCGGTGTCATCGATTCCGTTCTGCTCGTGGCTCGAAGCTCATCGCTCGCAGCCCGTGGCTTCTTCGGACTCCCTTCCGCTGCTATCGGCGGAACGGACGAGCCAGGATTACCCCGCCGACCTTCGATCCGACGGCTTCTTCCTGAACGACCCAGTCGAAAGCTGTGCGTATTCCTTGTCCATGATGACGACGCAGTTGCGGCCCCGCTCCTTGGCCGCGTACAGCGCTTCGTCCGCGAGCTGGATGAACCCGAAGTGGCTGCGGCCTGCCACCGGCTGAACACATGCCGCGCCGATGCTCACGGTGAGCTGGGCGCCCTGCGGCGAAGCGGGATGATCGATCACCAGCGACTGGATGTTCGCCTGAATGCGCTGTGCAACCTCTTCGACATGCTCACGACCTGCGTCGTACAGCACGATTGCGAACTCCTCGCCGCCGTAGCGCGCCGTCACATCCAGCGGGCGACGAGCGCTGCGGGTCAGCGAGCGGGCCACGCGGCGCAAGCACTCGTCACCGGCCTGGTGACCACAGAAGTCGTTGTAGGCCTTGAAGTGGTCGATATCCACGAGCAACAGGGCGACCGGAAGCTGGTCGCGGGTCGCCTGCAGCCAGATGCGATCCATGTGGTCGTCGAAGTAGCGTCGATTGTGAATTCCCGTCAGTCCGTCGCGGCGGGCGGTTTCGATCAGGAGCTGTTCCTCGAGGAAATTGGTCCGGTTCGTCCGCTCGAGCGTGTAGCAGACGATGGCGCCGATGACGTTGGCCGAGAGCAGGACGCCCAGATCCACGACGATGACGGCCGGATCGAGCCGGGCAATCACCGCGGCGAACAGATAGGAGACCGTGACGAGTGAAGCTGCCGCGAGCGCGGCATAGAAGAGCATGCCGAGCATGAAGTAGATGAAGATCGTCATGATGACGACCGTCGAGATGAGATTGACGCCGTGCCCGGCCGCGATGACAGAGAGCACCGCCACGCCGGCCCCAAAGATCGGCGCGCTGACCTGGCAGACGATCGGGTAGTAGCGCTGGTAGAGACCGGAGCGCACCAGGACCAGGCCCACGGCGAGGATCGGCGCGAACATCACGAGCCGGATCTTGTTCATGAGCAGGTTGACGACCGGCTCGAGAACCAGGTGCGTCATCGCCGAGAACCCGATGACAATCACCAATGCAATCCAGAGGTTACGCCGGATCTGGGGCCGTGATTCCAGCTGGAAGACCTGGCGGAATTCCTCTTCGAGCAGGGGTTCGAAGCGCAGGCCGGGAAAGCCGCGCTCGAGCTGCAGGGCATAGGGTGAGTCCGCGGGCGCCCCCGCCGGAATGCGGGTACGCGGAGTGGCCGGACTGCTTGGAGACGAGTCGTCGCGCATTAGCTTTCTTGGGTGCGCGGACGTACTTATTGAGTCACCCCGGGTCCGCTGCGGGCGCGCTACGGTACCGGGAAAATGCCATCCCCGACAAGCACATCCGACGAGGCCACGTCCCGGAGGACGCGCAGGGAACCCGGCCACGGGGACTCATCGTCGCGGATCGGTCGGCTTGTCTTGCAGGGAGGAGGTGGGAGGTGCCGGCGCTCGCAGGCAACCAACGGTTCACTTCGGAGCGACTTCGTGGCGATGAGTGGACTCACGACGGTCGCGCGCTTCCTTGATGAAGCGACGCCACACTTCGTAGGCATCCCAGCCCGTCGCAGTTTCTGTTGCAGTCGCTTTGGGCTGCCCGTCGCTCAGCTGGTCGGCATTGGCCGCCGCTGCGACGTTCAGAAGCTGGTGGGTAACGATTTCTTGGCTGCTGCTCATAAAGACATCAATGGGGTCTCTCTCGTCCCTGAGATCTCGACTTCGGAAAGTAGTGTAGGAGTCCTACGTCTTTCCCGGAGTGCGCACGTCTCACTTTTCGAATCTGACGTGAGGGTGAATCCAATGTTGCGACGCGCGCGCCTCAAGTTTTTGCGCATCGCGTCGAGGAACCGGAGATTATGTCGTCAAGAGCGGCGTCGACTGGACAAGCCAACGCTTCTCGCTGGGGCGTTGTTTCCGCGCCGAAGACTCTAACGCTGGAAATATTCTGAAAGATACTGGTCGAACGGGATCGTATCCGCACGTTCGATCGCTGCCTGCTGCTCCAGCGATTCCTGTGCCTGCGTCGCGAACTCCGCGAGCCGCTGTTCGTTCGGCGGATACAGGTCGAGGAAGTAGTTCTTGTGCAGGTTCGACATGCGCAACGCCATCTGCGCGAACGATTCTCCCGTCGAACGCAATTCCTGCAGCGTCCTGGCCGACGGCGTCAGCGCGACGTCCCGCACCTTCGCTTCCTGAAGCTCCAGCGCCGCGGTGTAGGGACGCTGATCGTTGCCCTCGTCGAGCAACTCGCAGATCCCGCGCATCGAGTCGATGAGTTCCAGCGCCCATGCCGCAAAATTTACAGGCCGGCCGTTACGGTTCAATTGCAGTTCGGGGTCGCGCCCGCGATGCGCGACGACCACGTGATTGCTGTCGAACGTGCTTTCCTCGCCGGCATCGATCGGGGGACTGTCCTTGAGAACACACAGCGCCGCGAACGCTTCCAGGAAGCGCAGCTTGTGCTGATTCACGCCGACAGGATCGTAGGCACTGACATCCAGCGCCCGGAACTCCACGTACTCCACACCGCCGCGCTTCAACGCCTGCGTGGGACGCTCACCGGACCGCGTGACGCGCTTCGGCCGGATGTAGCTGTAGTATTCGTTCTCGATCTGCAGCAGGTTGGCATTGAGCTGGCGATACTCGCCGTCGACTTTCACGCCGATCTTTTCGTATTCGGGATGCGGCGTACTGACGGCGGCGTTCAGGTCGCGGATGTAGTCGTTCAGGCTGTTCACTGAAATACGGACCCCCGCCTGGCTCTTGTTGCGATAGCCAAGGTCCGACATGCGCAGCGATGTCGCGTAAGGCTCGTACAGCGTGCCTGGACTGAACTGCTGCAACGAATGCTCGCGACCCTTCACGAAGGAAGAGCACAGCGCCGGCGAGTTGCCGAAGAGGTAGAGAACCAGCCAGCCGTAGCGGCGATAGTTGCGCAGCAGCGAGAAGTAACCGCCGGAGATGAAATCCTTGCCCGCATTGCGTTCCTGCAACACGTCGGCCAGCACCGGCCAGAACTTCTCGGGGAACGAATAGTTGAAGTGCACGCCCGAGATCGCCTGCATCATGCGGCCGTAGCGATAACCGAGGCCCACGCGGTAGACCTCTTTCATCCTGCCTACATTGGACGTGCCGAAGTGAGCCACCGGAATGCTGTCGTCGCCGGCGATGTTGCAGGGCATGCTCGTCGCCCAGAGCAGCTCGTCGCCCATGTGGCGGTATACGAACTGATGCAGGTCGCAGAGAAACTGCAGCGTCTCCCATGACTCGCGGAACGCCGGCGTGACCAGTTCGATCAGCGCCTCGGAGTAATCCATCGTGATGGTTTCGTGCGTCAGCGCCGAACCGAGCGAAGCCGGGTGCGACGTGCGCGCGAGCTTGCCGTCCGGCTGGACGCGCAGCGACTCCTTTTCGACGCCCTTCAATCCGCCCTGAAGAACGCCGCGTTCGCGCGTGTTGACGAGCGAAGCCAGGCGCCGCTCGAAGGCGCGATCGATGCCGGGGGCACTCATGAGGGGATGATCTAGAAGCGGATGCGTCCCACGAGGATGTCGCGGAACAGGACGAAGTCGGCGGCGAGACTATAGAACGGATGCGAGAACGTCGCCGGCCGGTTTCCTTCGAAGAAGAAATGACCGACCCACGCGAACCCATAGCCGGCCACCGGAATGGCGAAGAGCACCCAGGGATTGCCGACGGCGAAAGAGATGAACGGGACCGTCAGCACGATCGCCGTCCCGAAAAAATGCAGCCGTCGCGATACAGGATGCCGATGCTCCGATAGATAAAACGGATAGAAGTCCGCGAAGCTCGCGAAATGGGACGGGGAGGCAGGCGCGGACCGATTCATGACCGGGGAAGTTTCCTCAGGCGGATCAGGGGCGTCAAGCCGACGTTTGAGAAAGGACTTGCGGATCGCCCCATGAATGGGCCGGCCCGACCCATACCACCCCTGGCCCCAGTGTGATCTGATAGTGCCTGTTCATCCTGATTTCCCGAAGTGTGACTGCCAACATTCAGACGCGCGACGCATGGCCTCGCGTCCTCGGCAGCTGCACCATCGCATCCGGGTGTCCGGCATCCTTTCCGCGTGAACGAGGTTGCATGCAGCAATGGGATCGGCGGTTGCAGCACTGACCGACTCGTCGATGGCATCGGGCTGGATTGCCGTCACGGCGCTCGCGCTCGTCGCTATCGTGGGTATCGTACATCTGTGGCGGACCAACGCCCGGATCGCGCGTCGCACGGCTGCGCTCGAAACCGAGCTGCTCGAACGGCGCCGCATCGAAGCCCAGCTCGAATCGGCGCAGCGCGAGCTCGAGGAACGGGTACGGCAACGAACCCAGGCGCTCGAGGCTCGTAACGAAGAACTCTCGCAGCTGCGCATCACGCTCGAAACTGCCAACCAGCGGCTGCGCCGGCTGGTCACGATCGACGCGCTCACCGGCGTTGCGAACCGCCGCCATTTCGATCGCTCGCTCGAACGCGAGTTGCGCCGGACGCGCCGCGATGGGCAGCCGCTCTCGCTGATCTTCCTGGACCTCGACGAGTTCAAGCGCTTCAACGATACCTACGGTCACGCTCACGGAGATGAGGTGTTGCGCCAGGTAGCGCAGACATTGAACGAAACCTTCCGTCGCGGCGGCGACTTCGTGGCGCGCTACGGCGGCGAGGAATTTGCAGTCGTTCTGCCCGGTGTCGATGCACGTCGCGCGGCGCTCTATGCAGAGCGATTGCGGCGTCGGATCTGGCGCCAGGCCATTCCGTACGCGGCAGCGCATTCGACCGGCCGCGTAACGATCAGCGGCGGTGTTGCAACCGTCGCGCCACCGATGATCGCCACGGCGGAGGAACTGCTGCGCGCCGCGGACAAGGCGCTCTATCGGGCGAAGTGCCTCGGTCGCAATCAGATTGCGTCCGCGCCAGTCGAGACCGAAGTCGCGCAGCGGGCGAAGGCGAGCGGCTCGTGAGCGTCCCTCCAGCCGCATAACTCGCCATGCGCATCGCCGTCGGCGGCTTCCAGCACGAAACGAACACGTTCGCACCGCAGCCGGCGACCCTCGCCGATTTCATTGCGCCCGATGCTTGGCCGGGATTGACGCGCGGGCCGGAGCTTTTCGACGCGGTTCGCGGTATCAACCTGCCCGCAGCGGGCTTCATCGAGGAAGCACATGCCGGCGGCCATACGATCATCCCGCTCACATGGTGTTCCGCCACGCCGTCAGGACGCGTGACGCGCGAAGCTTATGAGCACGTCGCACAGTTGCTGATCGAGGACCTGCGAGCACAGCGTCATCTCGATGCGGTCTACCTCGATCTGCACGGCGCGATGGTCGCTGAGCACATCGACGATGGTGACGGCGAACTGCTGCGCCGGATCAGATCGCTCGTCGGGCCGGGGTTGCCCGTCATCGCGAGCCTCGACTTTCACGCCAACGTCTCCGAGCAGATGCTCGAGCAGGCGAGCGCGCTCGTCGCGTATCGAACTTACCCGCATGTCGACATGGCGACGACCGGTGCGCGGGCGATGCGTTGCCTCGCGCAGATTCGCGGGAACGCTGTCGTGCGATCGATGCGCCAGCCACCGTTCCTCATCCCCCTCACTTCACAGTGCACGCTGATCGAACCGCTGGCATCGATCTTCGAAGAAGTCGCGCGCGAAGAAGTCCCGGCGGCCTACTCGCTGAATTTCACGCCAGGTTTTCCGGCTGCCGATGTCGCCGAATGCGGCCCATCGGTCTTCGGTTACGGTTCAGAGCCCGTGCGCCTCGCCGGCGCCGTCGAGCGCATCACAGAGCGTGTCATTGAACGCGAGCACGAATTCGCGCTCGAAGTGTTCTCGATCGACGACGCCCTGCGCGAGGTCTCACGCGCACCCGCCCCTCGCGGACGGCCGCTCATCCTCGCAGACACGCAGGACAACCCGGGCGGTGGCGGCACAGCCAGCACGACATCCTTGCTGAAAGCACTTATTGAACGGCGCGTGTCGCGCGTGCTTGCCGGTGTGATCTGCGATCCGCAGGCTGCAGGGCGCGCGCACGAAGCGGGCAGCGGCGCCACGATCGAGCTTGAAGTCGGTGCATTCTTCGGCGACAGCGGGGGTGTTGCGGGCGAGACTCCGATTCGCGGCCGGTTCACCGTGGCCGCGCTGGGCGACGGTCGGTTCGTCGCGACCGGCCCGTTCTATCTCGGGTCCCGGATGGAGCTGGGACCGATGGCGCTGCTTCGAACCGGCGACATCTTCATCGTCGTCGCGAGCCGCAAGCAGCAGGCGGCCGACCAGGCAATGTTCCGCCATCTTGGCGCGGAACCCGCGGAATTCTCGGTCCTCGCGCTGAAGAGCTCGGTGCACTTCCGCGCGGACTTCGGCCCCATCGCAAGCCGGGTCCTCGTCGTCGAAGCGCCGGGACCGAACACAGCCGATCCCTCGAAGCTGCCATTCACGAAGATCCGGCGCCCGCACCGCTGACGCCTGCACCACCCTTCGCCCGGGTCCCGGCACATCTCTTGCTTAGTCCACAGGGGCTCGTTCGCGAACGCGTGAGGTTCGTCTGGCGATGGGCGTATATTGCGCAGGCGAGTGATCGACGAATCGTGATTCGTGACTGATCGAACAGCGGAAGTCGCGCACGGCGTTCTCGCTGCTGCCTCATCTCCGCCCGCCCATCGCACGTACTCGTCCGCGGTCGCGCCAGCAATTACAACAACGTCGGGGAGAATCGCATGACTGACACGAAGACCGTCGGCAGTGTGACTTATCAGAATGCCGGCAAGGACTATTTCGAAAAACGCGGACTGAAACGACATGCGCGAGTCTGGTCCCTCTGGGCGCTCGGTGTCGGCGCCGTCATCTCGGGTCACTTCTCGGGCTGGAATTTCGGCATCGGCGCCGGCGGCTGGGGCGGCCTCTTCATCGCGGCAATCATCATTGCCGTCATGTACCTCGGCCTGATCTTCAGTCTCGCCGAGATGTCGCCAGCGCTGCCGCACACGGGCGGTGCCTACTCGTTCGCGCGCAGTGCGATGGGCCCCTGGGGAGGCTTCATCACGGGACTCGCGGAGAGTATCGAGTACATCATGACGCCGGCGGTCATCGTGTTCTTCATCGGGTCCTACGTCACCGGTATTCTCGAAGCCATCGGCTTCGAGACAGCGAAGAACTTCCAGCCGCTATGGTGGATCGGCTGCTACGTGCTGTTCGTGGCGCTGAACTACTGGGGCGTATCGCTCTCGTTCAAGGTTTCCGTCGTCGTCACGCTGCTCGCGCTCGCAGTGCTCGCGGTGTTCTGGGTCAGCGCGATCCCCTACGCGGACTTCTCACGCTGGGCGTTGAACATTGCAGTCGGCCCGGACGGCGCCCTCGTCGAGCTGCCTGAAGGCAACGGTGAGTTCCTGCCGAAGGGGTGGATGGGCGTGCTGGCGGCCCTGCCCTTCGCGGTCTGGCTGTTCCTCGCGATCGAAGAGCTGCCGCTAGCCGCGGAAGAATCCGTCGATCCGAAGAAGGACATGCCGAAGGGCCTGATCTTCGGTCTCTTCACGCTCATCTTCTCCGCGCTGATGATCATGTTCCTCAACGCATCGATCGGCGGACTCGAGGAAGGCCGCATGCATGGCTCGTTCTCGCTCGCGACGTCCGCCGAGCCGTTGCTGGATGGATTCCGGGTCATTTACGGCGACGACATCGCACTCACGCTCGCACTGCTTGCCATCATCGGCCTGATCGCCAGCTTCCACACGATCATCTTCGCGTTCGGCAGACAGATCTACTCGCTGTCGCGCGCCGGCTACTACCCCGCGGCAATGTCGCTCACGCATGGTGTTCGCAAGACGCCGCACGTGGCGTTGTTCACGGGCGCTGGCATCGGACTCGCTGTGATCCTGGCCGTGTGGTTCGCGCTCGGCGCCGAGAAAGGCGGCGCGAAGATTGGCGCGACGCTGCTCAACATGGCGGTCTTCGGCGCAATGATCTCGTACGCCTTCCAGGGCGTTTCGTTCATTCTCCTGCGCAAGAAATTCCCGAACATCGAACGCCCCTATCGCAGCCCGCTGGGCGTTCCGGGCGCATCGCTGACGGTGCTCATCGCGCTCGTCACTCTGTACTACCAGCTGCAGGACCCGCTGTACCGCGAAGGCGTGTACGCGGCTCTCGCGTGGTACGTCGCCGGCATCATCTACTTCGCGCTCGTCGGACGACACAAGCTCGTGCTCTCCCCCGAGGAAGAATTCGCCCTCACCGGCGGACAGCATGGCCATCCTGAGAAGGAAGGCTATGGCACGACGAAGGTGTAGGCGCAGCACAGGGTCAGCTGAATAGATCAGTCGTCATTCCCGCGCAGGCGGGAATCCATCCGGATAAGGGCATGGATCCCCGCTTTGGCGGGGATGACCGACCATCCGCCAACCGCCAACGCTTCAGGTCTTTATGATCGAACCCAGACAAGTCAAAACCGCTGCCGACGCCAAAGCGATCGTCGAGCAGCTCGATGCCACGCACGTCAAAGTCGGCGTGTTCGATATCGACGGGATTCTTCGCGGCAAGTACCTATCGCGCGCGAAGTTCCTCTCCGCGCTCGAAAGCGGCTACGGTTTCTGCGATGTCGTGCTCGGCTGGGACTGCCAGGATCAGCTCTACGACAACGTGAAGTTCACGGGCTGGCACACCGGATATCCCGACGCCCCGGTGCGCATCATTCCCGAGTCCTGTCGTGCGCTGCCGTTCGAGGACAACGGGCTGTTCTTCCTGAGCGAGTTCGCTGCGCCGGCCGACCAGATCTGCCCGCGAGGGTTGCTGCGCCGTGTCCTCGATCGCGCGAAATCGAAAGGCTACGAGGCCTATACCGGCTTCGAGTACGAAGTGTTCTTCTTCGATGAGACGCCGGAGTCGGCGCGGGAAAAGCACTACCGCAATCTCAAGCCGATGGCGCCTGGCTGGTTTGGCTACTCGGTCATTCGCAACACCGTCGAGTCCGACTTCTATCGCCAGATGCTCGCGACGTGCGAAGCCATGGACTTCGGCCTCGAAGGCCTGCATGAGGAAACCGGCCCCGGCGTGATCGAAGCAGCGATCACCGTCGACAAGGCGCTGCTGGCGGCCGACAAGGCCGCGCTGTTCAAGACGTTCATCAAGATCCTTGCGCAGCGGAACAACATGATGGCGACCTTCATGGCCAAGTGGTCACGCGACTGGCCGGGTCAGAGCGGACACATCCACATGTCACTCAAGGGACCCGACGGCAAACCGGTCTTTCACGACCCGGCGCAACCTCACTCGATGAGCGAGACGATGCGCCATTTCGTCGGCGGCCTGCAGAAGCTGATGCCCGAACTCCTCGCCATGGTTGCGCCGACGATCAACTCGTACACCCGATTGATCCCCGGCTTCTGGGCGCCGACGGATTCGACGGTGGGCGTGGAGAACCGCACGTGTGCACTGCGCATCATCCCGGGTAGCCCCAAATCGCAACGCGTCGAGTATCGCGTCGCGGCAGCCGACTCCAATCCCTACATCATTCTTTCCGCGGCGCTCGCGTCGGGCCTGTGGGGAATCGAGAACCGCGTCGAACCGGAACCGCTGATCGAGGGCAACGCCTACGACCGGAAATTCCCCGAGCGCCTCGCCCTGCCAAGAACGCTGTGGGATGCGGCCCAGAGACTGAAGAAGTCGAAAATGGCCCGTGAATGGTTCGGCGATGCCTTCGTCGATCATTTCGCTGCAACGCGCGAGTGGGAAGAGCGGGAATTCCGCAAGCACATTACGGATTGGGAACTGGCGCGGTATTTTGAGATCATTTGAGAAGACGTGATGCGGTGATCAAGTGATCGGGTGATCCGGATTCCGGCATCATCGCTTGATCACCCGATCACCTGATCACGGTCCAACGCCATGCCCACGCTGCAAACGCTTTCCCCCATCGACAACAGCGTCTACGCCGAACGCCCGCTCGCGACGCCACAGCAGATCGACGCCGCACTCGCGCTCGCGAAGAAGGCGCAGCGTGAGTGGCGATCGACACCGATCGCGGCGCGCGCGGCGTTGCTCAGCCGGTTCTGCGACCTCTTCGAAGCGAAGCGCGATGAGATCGCGCTCGAGTTGACGTGGCAGATGGGCCGGCCGATCCGGTATTCGCCCAACGAGGTGCGCGGTACGCTCGAGCGGGCGCGGCACATGATCGCGATCGCGCCCGCCGCGCTTGCAGATATCGATGTTGGGCCGAAAGAAGACTTCAAACGTTTCCTGCGACGTGAGCCGCTCGGTGTCGTCTTCACCATCGCCGCCTGGAACTACCCGTATCTCATCGCAGTGAACAGCATCGTGCCGGCGCTGATGGCGGGCAACACGGTGATTCTCAAGCACTCCGCGCAGACGCCGCTGTGCGCCGAACGATTCGAGCAATGCCTGCGGCAAGCGGGTGTGCCCGAGGGCGTTTTCCAGGCGGTGCACATGAGTCACGCGGACACGGAGCGCACGATCGGCGATGCGCGCGTGGACTTCGTGGCGTTCACGGGCTCCGTTGCAGGTGGACATGCCGTGCAACGCGCCGCATCCGAACGTTTCATCGGCACCGGGCTCGAACTGGGCGGCTGCGACCCTGTTTACGTACGTCACGATGCTGACCTCGCGCACGCAATCGAAAACGTCGTCGACGGTGCCTATTTCAACAGCGGTCAGTCGTGCTGCGGATTGCAGCGCATCTATGTCCACGATCGTGTGTATGACACCTTCGTCGAAGGCTACATCGACCTCACCCGCAAGTACGTCGTCGGCAATCCGTTACAACCCGATACGACGCTCGGCCCGGTTGTGCGGCCCGCTGCGGCCGAGGCGATCCGCAAGCAGATCGCGGCTTCCGTTTCAGCGGGAGCCACGCCGATCCTCGAGGAATCCGAGTTCCCCGCAAGCGTTCCCGGCACTGCCTACATCGCGCCGCAAGTCCTGCTCGACGTCGACCATTCGATGCCGGTGATGCGCGAGGAGATCTTCGGACCCGTCGCGGGAATCATGCGGGTGAAATCGGACGAAGAAGCAGTCGCCCTGATGAACGACACGGTCTTCGGACTTACCGCCGCGATATGGACGGCCGACACGCAGGCTGCGCTGTCGATCGGAGATCGCATCGAGACCGGTACGTTCTTCATGAATCGTTGCGACTATCTCGACCCCGCTCTCGCATGGGTGGGCGTGAAGGATTCGGGCCGCGGCTGTACGCTCTCTGTCATCGGCTACGAACATCTCACGCGACCGAAGTCATTCCACCTGCGAACGCGAACGTGATCCGAGGCTGCGCGCCATGACTACCCTGCGAAGCAACTGGAACTATCCGACATCGATCCGCTTCGGTGCGGGGCGCATCGCCGAGCTCCCGGATGCCTGCAAGACGCTCGGCGTCCGCAAGCCGCTGCTGGTGACTGACCCAGGACTTGCGGCACTGCCGATGATCGCCGACGCCGTCGAGCGGTGCCGACAGGCCGGGTTGCCCTGCGAAGTCTTTTCATCGGTTCAGGCAAATCCGGTCGAAGCGAATATCACCGCGGGCGTCACGCTCTATCACCAGCGCGGCTATGACGGCGTCATCGCATTCGGCGGTGGCAGCGCACTCGATGCAGGCAAGGCAATCGCCCTGATGGTGGGGCAGTCGCGCCCGATCTGGGATTTCGAGGATCGCGAAGACTGGTTCACTCGCGTGAACGTCGCCGGAATCGCGCCGACAGTCGCCGTACCGACGACGTCGGGCACCGGCTCTGAAGTTGGCCGCGCCTCGGTGATCACCGACGTGCGCGATCACACGAAGAAGATCATTTTTCATCCCAGGATGCAGCCGGCCCTCGTGATCGCCGATCCGCAGCTCACGCTCGGCCTGCCGCCGAAGGTGACAGCGGCCGTCGGCATGGACGCGTTGTCGCACAATCTCGAAGCTTACTGCTCGCCCTTCTATCATCCGATGGCGGAAGGCATTGCCATCGAAGGCATGCGGCTCATCAAAGAGTGGCTGCCGGTCGCCGTGAAGGAAGGCAGCAATCTCGAGGCGCGTTCGCACATGATGGTGGCGTCATCGATGGGCGCGACCGCATTCCAGAAGGGCCTCGGCGCGATGCACAGCCTGAGCCATCCGTGCTCCGCGAATCTCAACACGCATCACGGCCTCACGAACGCAGTCGTCATGCCTTATGTGCTGGCGTGGAACCGGCCGGCGATCGAGGACAAGATGGTGCGGCTCGCTGCGTTCCTTGGCCTTCGCAAACATTCTTTCGACGGCGTGATGGAGTGGATTCTCGAACTGCGGCAGACGATCGAGATTCCGCAGACGCTTGCCGACATCGGCGTTCGTCCGGAACATGCCGCTGCCTTCGCTCCCCAGGCATTCGACGATCCGTCGACCGGCGGCAATCCGCTGCCGATGAGCGTCGAGAAGTTTGCGCGGCTTTATGAGAACTGTATTGGAGGACGGCTAGCCGGCTAGCTGGCACGAGAGCATTGCTTGCCTTGCCGACGTCGTCTTCATCTTTCGTTCATGCCTGCCGACACACGATCCCGTCCATGCGCAGCCTGATCGTCCTTGCATTGCTCATCAGTCCGTCGGCCTTCGCCGACGCAATGCGCTGCGGCAGCCGCCTGATCAGCGATGGGGACACGATCACCGCAGTGCGCGATCTCTGCGGTGAGCCCAGCGATGTGCAGTCGCGCTCGATCCTGCGCCGCCCTTCGTACTTCCTCAACGGCCGCTACTATTACTACGGCGATGCGATGGTCGAAGTACCGGTCGAAATCTGGACGTACAACTTCGGGCCGTACAAATTGATGCGGCGCGTGCGGTTCGTCGACGGCCTCGTCGAAGAAATCGAGACGCTCGGCTACGGCTATCGCACCAACGACGAGTGATCCACCGTCGCGCGGACCCGTGACTTCGTTATGATCATGTAGCGCGTGACGAGCAGCACCGAGCAGACGGCGAGCCCGGCGATCAGTCCGACCCACACCAGCACAGGTCCCCCGCCGCGCACGACTCCCATCACGTACGCGAGCGAAAAACCCACGGGCCAATAGGAGAACCAGCAAAGCGCCATGGGAATGGCGGTGTCCTTGAATCCGCGCAGCGCACCGGCGGCACCGACCTGAACACCGTCGGAGATCTGGAATACGGCGGCGACCAGCAACAGCGTGGCAGCCAGGTCGCGCACGACGACGTCGCGCGTATACAGCGACGCGATCTGGTCGTTCAACAGCACCATGAAGCACGCGGAGATCGCCATGACGATGGAACACATGCCGATTCCGGTGAATCCGGCGCTGCGGGCGTGCGCGATTTCACCGCGACCGATAGTGTGTCCCACGTGGATCGTCGTGGCGGAACTGATCGCCAACGGGATCATGAACATGAAGCTCGCGTAGTTGAGCGCGATCTGATGGGCGCTCGCCGTCACGGCACCCATCGAGCCCATCAGCAGCGCCGCAGCCACGAACAGGCCGCCCTCGGCGAGGATGCTCCCGGAGATCGGGACACCGAGGCGCAGAAGTTCACCCAGCGTTCGCAGGTCCGGCCGATCGATCCGATCGAAGAACGCGTACGGCTCGTACAGCTTCTGCCGCTTCACATACCAGAACATGGCGCCCGACATCAGCCACATCGCAATCGCGGATGCGACGCCGCAGCCGACTGCTCCGAGTTCGGGCATCCCGAATTTCCCGTACATGAAGACCCAGTTGGCGAACGCATTGAAGACGAGCGCAGCGCTGGCGATGAACATGATGGGCCGCGTGTGCCCGATCCCCTCACTGACATACCGCAGCGAAAAGAACGCGAGCATGCCGGGCAATCCCCAGCTGATGGCTTCTGCATACCCGATTGCGATCGGCAGAATGTCCGGCGTGATGCCAATCATCGGCAGGAACCAGCGCGCCTGCCACATGCCCGCGACCAGCACGCAAGCTGTCGCCAACGCGAGCCACCATGATTGCCTCATGTAGCGCGTGACGCGACGCGCGTCGTCTGCACCATACGCATGAGCGACTGCAGGCGAGACGGCCATGAAGAGGCCCATCCCGATGAAGAGGAATAAGTTGTACCAGGCAGCACCGATGGCAAGACCGGCAAGGTCCCGCGCACCAAGCTGTCCGGCCATGACTGTGTCGGTGAACGACATGCCCGCAGCGGCAAGATTGTTGATGAGCAGCGGACCGCCGAGACGCGCGATGGACGCTGCGTCCGCAACGATCTGCACGCGAGTGGGAGCGGTGGGCATCGGGGGATCAAGCTTTGACCCGGCCAAAACGGCGCGGCATTCTTCTCAGCCCGCTGATTCTCTCATAGCGAGGCTCGCATGATTGTCGGATCTTCCCCTCGGCGCGTCGCCATCATCGGCGGCATGCGCATCCCCTTCGCCCGCTCGATGGGCGCGTACGCACAGGCCAGCAACCAGGACATGCTGACAGCGGCATTGCGCGGGGTAGTCGATCGTTATCAGCTCAAAGGCGAGACGCTCGGCGACGTCGGCGCGGGCGCGGTACTCAAGCATTCGCGCGATTTCAATCTCACGCGTGAGGCCGTGCTGGGCAGCGGTCTCGCTCCGGAAACCCCCGCATTCGACCTGCAGCGCGCGTGCGGTACGAGCCTCGAGACCACGATCATCCTTGGACTCAAGATCGCCGCGGGTCAGATCGATTCCGCGATAGCGGCGGGCGTCGACACAGCGAGCGATGTGCCCATCGTCTATCCGGATTCCTATCGCAAGCTGCTGCTCGCGAGCGCACGCGGCAGAAGCCTTGGCGAACGCATCGGACCCTGGTTCGGCGTGCGTCCGAAACATTTCAAGCCGCAGTTGCCGGGCGTGAGCGAGCCGCGCACGGGCCTGTCGATGGGACAGAGTTGCGAACAGATGGCGAAGACTTGGCAGATCTCACGGGAAGAGCAGGATCAGCTCGCACTGCAGAGTCATCTCAAGGCTGCAGCTGCGTATGACGAAGGGTTCTACGATGACCTGATCGTCGAGTTCGCCGGGCTGAAGCGCGACAACAACGTGCGTCGCGACACCTCGATCGAGAAGCTCGCGAAGCTCAAGCCGTCGTTCGATGCGCACGGTACGTTGACAGCCGGCAACTCGACACCGATGACGGACGGGGCTTCGGCAGTGCTTCTCGCCAGCGAAGACTGGGCGCGCAGCCGCGGCCTGCCAGTGCTCGCATATCTCACGTACGGCAAAGTCGCCGCCGTCGATTTCGTCAACAGGGAAGGATTGCTGATGGCGCCCGCGTACGCAGTGCCGCGCATGCTCAGCGACGCGGGCCTGCGCCTGCAGGACTTCGACGTGTATGAGATCCACGAGGCGTTTGAAGCGCAGGTGCTCTGCACGCTGAAGGCGTGGGAATCACCCCAGTTCTGCCGCGAGCGCCTGGGCCTCAGCGAACCGCTGGGCTCGATCGACCGGAACAAAATGAACCTGAAAGGCGGCAGCGTGGCGATCGGCCATCCCTTCGCTGCGACGGGCGCGCGAATCGTGGCAACACTGGCAAAACTATTGGCTCAAAGAGGCAAGGGCCGCGGACTGATCTCCATCTGCACCGCCGGCGGCATGGGCGTAACGGCTATCCTGGAGCGGTAGCGATCGTCTTGGTCCTTTAAAGCGGAGGCGGCCGGAAGTGCCGGGAACGCTTGGGCGGTAGCGCTTCCGTCACAACCGACCGCCGTCCCAGGCAGCTGCCCGAACCCCACAGCATTGAGGCGAAGGCAACATGCCGTCCAACAGAGCATCACGATCCCGGGGAGGGGGGCAGTAGCGAATCGTGGGCTCGGCCGGCTGGCACCTGAAAAATCTGAAGGGCATCCCTGCCCGTTTGCATGCCCCGAACCATTCGGGTCCTTGTGTGGTGGTCCGTGTCACCGCACGCGTGTCCTACTGAGTAAAGCGACAAAGGCCGGAAAACTCCCTCACTGACCTTTCCGTTGTCCCGCTGCGGCAGTGACTTTAGGGTGTTATGTCACCTGTCGGGAGTCATTACAGCTACCCCGAACGAACGTCATTTCGGTTTTGCAAGTCACTGAAATAAAAGATAATTCCAGGAACGGCACGCTCGTTGCACTGTTACAGGCCAACAAGCCGACATCCGTTTCACTGTTAAGTCCGGGCTTGGGGAGCAACGAAACATGTCCCTTCAGAAGATTCTCATCGCGCTGGCCGCCGTCGTAGGGTTCTCCGGCGTCGCCAACGCGTCCTACATCCCCGCTTCGTGGGACAGCAACGTGGCGGGCGGACAGACGCTCACTGCGGGCAAGTCGCTGGACTATTCACATGACATCACGCTCGATGGCTTTCGCGTCGGCACGGATGTGGTTACGGACTTCCTGCTGAGCATCGACCTGTATGACGACGCCGCAGACAAGTGGTACGACCTCGAAGCGGCCTTCGTCGACATCCCGGGCGTTCTCGGCGACCGCATCGTCTTCAACTTCGGCAACGACGCTTACCAGGGCTGGTCGATCGCCGGCCTGCTCGAACTGAATGCCTTCGGCACGCTGAGCGTGACCATCACCTCCGTGTTCGGCGACTTCATCTTCGGCGGCTCGAGCCTGGTTGCCAACGGCTACGCAGCGGCGAATGCGGTTCCGGAACCCGCAACGCTCGCACTTCTCGGCCTCGGACTCCTCGGCGTCGGCCTGACGGCCCGCCGGCGGAAGCCCGCCAAGTAAGCCAGAAGCTTCTCAAAGCTCCCACAAACCCCGCCTAGTGCGGGGTTTGTTTTTTGGGCGGTCATGACTTGCGGGAGCCGTTCCGCCAGACTACGGCGCCTCGACCACGACCGCCCTCCTCATGCCCGATTACCTTGGCCTGTCAGACTTCGACCACGCCTCCGCGCCCCGTACCGGCGTCCTGCTGGTCAATCTCGGCACGCCCGACTCTCCCAGCCCTGCCGACGTGCGGCGTTTTCTGGCGGAGTTCCTCTGGGACGCCCGCGTCATCGAGACACCCCGCTGGCTCTGGTGGCTGATCCTCCATGGCGTGATCCTGCGTATTCGACCGGGCAGGAGTTCGCACGCCTACCAGCAAATCTGGACGCCGCAGGGCTCTCCTCTGCTGCTGCACACGAAGGCGCTCGCCGCCGGTCTCGAGCAGGAACTCGTTGAACGGCTTGGACAGGGCAAGGTCGTCGTCGGCCTCGGCATGAGCTACGGCTCGCCCGACATTCCCGGAACCCTGGAGCGCATGCATCGCGAGGGAGTTCGCCGGCTCGTCGTGCTGCCGCTCTATCCCCAGTATTCCGGCACCACGACCGCGTCCGTCTTCGATCGAGTCACTCGAACGCTGCAGCGCTTTCGCTGGCTGCCAGAATTCCGGTTCATCACGCAGTACCACGATGACGGCGCATACATCGCCGCCCTCGCCACCAGCATTCAGGCTCATTGGCAGACCCACGGGCGCAAGCACCTGCTGTTCTCGTTCCACGGCGTGCCTCGCAGCTACCTGGTCGCAGGCGACCCGTACCACTGTCAGTGCCTGAAGACGGCTCGACTGGTCAGCGAGCGTCTCGGCCTCGCTGAAGGCGACTGGAGCGTGAGTTTCCAGTCGCAGGTCGGGCGAGAGGAATGGCTGCGCCCGTACACCGACGAACTGCTGCTGCGGTACGCGAAAGAAGGCCCGAAACACATCAGTGTCGTCTGCCCCGGCTTCGCGACGGACTGCCTCGAGACCCTCGAAGAAATTGCGATTCGCAATCGCGCGCTTTTCCTGGAGAGCGGCGGCGAAGCGTACGACTACATTCCTGCATTGAACGCCACCCCCGCCCACGTCCAGCTGCTGGCCGATCTCACCCTCCGTCACGCACAGGGTTGGCCGGTATCTGCAGTCGCGGATCCGCAGAGCAAGGCGCGCGCGGTGCGTGGCGGCGCTGGACGCTGATCATGCTCGGCCGCTTCCTCGAAATCAGCGTGCACACGCCGGATATCCAGGCGTCGCTCGGGTTCTACGAATCACTGGGGTTTCGGCAAACGAGCGTGAGCGAAACCTGGCCCTATCCTTATGCGGTCGTCACTGACGGACGGCTGTTCCTCGGGTTGCACGGTGCCCATATCCGTTCGCCGGCACTGACATTCGTGCTGCCGCAACTCTCGCGCAGCATCGAAGCGCTCCGCGAAGCAGGCATCCAGTTCGATCAGGAGCGTCTCGGCATCGATGTCTTCAACCAGGCGGCATTCACCGATCCGGGTGGTATCTGCGTGAGCCTCGTCGAGGCGCGTACGTTCTCGCCGCCGGCTACCGACGCGGAGGTGGTTACGACATGCGGCTACTTCACCGAATTCGGTATCCCCGTGCGCGATGCAGCGGCGAGTCGGGCTTTCTGGGAACCGCTCGGCTTCGTCGCGATGGATGAGGAGTCACAGCCGTTCTCCCGGACACCGGTCACCAGCGATCACCTCAATCTCGGGTTGTACCGGACGCGGGCCCTGCGCCAGCCCGTCCTCACGTTCGAAGATCCCTTCATGCGCGAGCGCCTGGCGCGGCTGCGGGAGCGAGGCTTCAAGCTCTCGGACGAGATGCCGGACAGTCTCGACGACGCGACCAACGCCATCGTGGAAGCGCCGGAAGGAACCCGTTTGCTCTTGATGCAATCCGACTTCTGATTTCTTCTATGCGAATCCTTCGGGCGGCGCAGCAGGCCGGCCCGATTCCATTTCAACCCGCGGGGATAGGCATGTCGCAACGCACGACCCACACGCTTCTCGTCACAGCAATCGTATTCGCCGCCGGCATGTCGCCCGCTGCCCAGGCGGATGAAGGCATGTGGACGACATTCAATTTCCCGAAAGCCGCCGTCAAACAGAAGTACAACGTCGACATCAACGACGCCTGGCTGCAGCGCGTACAGCGTGCAACGACGCGGCTCGAGGGCGGATGCACGGGCTCCTTCATCTCGAAGGACGGCATGGTCCTGACGAACCATCACTGCGTCGTCGAATGCCTCGCCGATCTGTCGAGCAAGGATGACGACCTGCTCGGCAAGGGCTTTCACGCCCGCCAGCGTGGCGAAGAAAAGAAGTGCCCTACCGAAATGATCTCCGTACTGATGGAGACCGAGAACGTCACGGACAAGGTGAACGCGGCCACCGCGGGCCTCGAAGATGCGAAAGCAAACGAAGTCCGGAAGCAGACGCTGAGCCGCCTCGAAGCCGAATGCACGGCGGCGTCGAAGAAGTCGCCCCAAGGCGCGCTGGCCTGCGAGTCAGTGAATCTGTACCAGGGCGGCCAGTACCACCTCTACAAGTACAAGCGCTACGACGACGTGCGGCTGGTATTCGCGCCGCATGAAGCGATCGCGGCATTCGGCGGCGACCCCGACAACTTCAATTTCCCGCGCTGGTGTCTCGACTTCAGCCTGCTGCGCGTCTACGAGAACGGCAAGCCCGCGCGTACACCGAACTACCTCCCGTGGCGCGCCGAAGGCCCGGCAGCGAACGAGCCGGTCTTCGTCGTCGGCCATCCGGGCAACACGAATCGTCTCTACACGGTCGCGCAACTGCAGTTCCAGCGTGACACGTCAGTACCCGCGTACGTCATCCGCAACACGGAGTATCGTGGCCGCCTGATCCAGTGGGCGAAGACTGGCGACGAACCCGCACGCATCAGCCAGGATCCGTTGCTGCACGTCGAGAATTCGCTGAAGGTCTATCGCGGATTCCAGCGCGCCCTGCTGGACGACGCGCTGTTCGACGCCAAACGCAAGCAGGAAGACCAGTTGCGGGCCGCCGGCGGCGCAGCCAAGGCGTGGGCCGACATCGACAACGCCGAGACTCGCTACCGCGAAATATACGACCGCTATCTCTATCTCGAAAGCGGCGTCGGCTTCTCCAGCAAACTGTTCACCTATGCGCGCCAACTCGTGCGTGGTGCCGCTGAGCGCGAGAAGCCCAACGAGAAGCGCCTGCGCGAGTACGCAGATTCGAACCTGCCGAAGATCCAGGGCAATCTGCTCGCGGGCACGCCGATCCACAACGACTTCGAAGAGATGTCGCTGTCCTTCTCGCTCGACAAGCTGCGCGAGGTTCTCGGCCCGGATGATCCGGTCGTACGCCAGTTGCTCGGAAGCGAATCGCCCGACTCATTGGCAACTAAACTGGTAAGCGGCAGCAAGCTCGCCGATCCGGCACTGCGCAAGACTCTGTGGGAAGGCGGCGTTGCGGCTGTGGCGGCGTCGAGCGATCCGATGATCGTGCTGGCGCGCGAGATCGACACCACTGCACGCGGACTGCGCAAGATCTACGAAGATGAAGTCCAGGCGCCGATCGCCTCGGGCCAGGAACGCATCGCGAAGGCCCGCTTCGCAGCGCTGGGCACGAACATCTATCCGGATGCCAACTTCACGCTGCGCGTGAGCTACGGTGCCGTGGAAGGATGGAACGAGAAGGGTGAGGACGTGGTCCCGTTCACGTCGCTGGCGCGTCTCTACGAACGCACCACGGGCAAGGATCCCTTTGCGTTACCGCAGGCGTGGCTCGATGCACGCAGCAAGCTCGATCCGCAAACGCCGTTCAACTACACGACGACGAACGACATCGTCGGCGGCAACTCCGGCAGCCCCGTCGTGGATGCAAAAGGACGCGTCGTAGGCCTCGCCTTCGACGGCAACATTCATTCGATCGCCGGCAGCTACTGGTACGACGAGCGCAAGAATCGCGCAGTCGCAGTCCATCCGCGCATCATCATCGCTGCACTTCGCGATGTGTATGGCGCGACGTCGATCGCCAACGAGATTCTGGGTGCAGGCAAGGGCGCGGAGTGATACTCGGTTCCCTCCCCCGCGGAAGCGGGGGGAGGGAACCAGAACTCCCTCATCACTTCTGCCCGACCACACTGAACTTCACGTGCAGTCGATCCTGCACCTGCAGCGCTCCCAGCGCGGCGCTGAAGGGTTTGATGCCGAAATCGGTCTGCAGCAGGTCGAATTCGCCTGACACCGTGATTCGTGATCCGTCGATCGCGACTGTTGGCTTGACGGCGACGTCGTGCGAAGCATCGCGGATCGTGATTCGCGCCGATACTTCCGGCTTCTGCGCGGTACCGCCGACCGTCACGGATCGCAATGAGATTCGCGGATAGCGCTCGCCGTTCAGGACTTCGGCGCGCAGCATGTTCTTGCGCGTACCCTCGCGATCGGACTGCGACACCTCCGAAGAAAAGTCACTGCCCGCCGCCTGACGCGCCTGCACATCGTCGATGACGAGGTCGCCCACCGGGAACGCCAGATCGAAACCGGAGCGCGCGAGTGTCGGGTGCGTCCAGATCTCCCCTTGCAGATTCGCAACGCTCATGACGTGGTTGTGAGCCAGCCGGGAGAGCGTGCCGCCGCGATAAACGAGTATGTGCACCTTGGACGCCTGCGGGTTCACGTCGTAAACCGTCGCGCCGCGCAGGTCTTTGCCCGGTAGTGCGGGAACTGCTGGCTTTTCCGTCGGCACAGGCCGTGGTGGCGCCGGGCAAGCAGTCAGCAACGCAGCAACGGCGCAGATGCCGAGACCTCGCGCCAGCTTTCCGACGGACAAATTCCCGGCACGTTTCGTCATGGCTCTCCTCTGCGAAATGGGTCATCGCTGCGCAATGCCGTACACTGCAGCAGGTCTTGTGTGTTTCGTTGCAGGCCCTCGAGTGCAGATCAAGAACACCGCAATACGTTACGGCGCGGTCGCCCAGTTGTTCCATTGGTCGGTCGTCGTCCTGATCATCACCCAGGTCATCCTCGCCGAGAAAGCGGATGACCTGCCACTGGGGCCGGCGAAGATCGCGGTGCTGGCCCAGCACAAATCCGTCGGCATGACGATTTTCATGCTGGCCGTCGCTCGCCTGCTCTGGCGGTTCGTCGACCCGGTGCCCCCGTTGCCCGCCGGCATGCCTGCGTGGCAACGAGTCGCAGCGCACATTTCGCATGGCGCGCTCTACACTCTCATTCTCATCACGCCGCTTTTCGGCTGGCTGATGTCCTCGGCGCGGAATTTCCCGGTGAGCTGGTTCGGGGTCTTCACCTTCCCGGACCTTGTGCAACCCGACAAGGCGCGTTATGAATTCTTCCACGGCGCCCACGAGTTCGTGGCGAAGACGCTGGTCGTCATCGCGATCGTTCACGCTCTGGCTGCGCTGAAACATCAGTTCCTCGACCGCGACGGCCTGCTGCGCCGTATGCTTCCCGTAAGAGCCAGGCAGTAATCCAGACCGCCATGACCGCACGTTCACGCATCCTTGCCTTGTCCCTGCTCATCGCATCCCTCGGCGTCGCCTTCGCCGCGACGCAATGGACTATGGAACCGAAGGAGAGTTCGCTCGCGTTCGTGGGCACCCAGGCAGGTGCGCAGTTCGAAGGTGCGTTCGAGAAGTTCACCGCCGACATCCGCTTCGATCCGCAAGAGCTCGCGGCGAGCCGATTCGACGTCAGCATCGAAACCGGCTCCGTGAATACGCGGGACAGCGAACGTGACGACACGATCAAGGGCTCCGAGCTGTTCGATACGAAGCAGTTCCCGACGGCGCACTACATCGCTGAGAAGTTCACCGACAAGGGTGCCGGTAAATTCTCTGCGACGGGACAACTGACGCTGCGTGGCGTATCGCGTCCCGTTCCCATCGATTTCACGTTCGAGAGCAAGGACGGCAAGTCGTGGCTCAGGGGCAATGCCTCCTTGAAACGCCTCGACTTCGGCGTGGGACAGGGTGAGTGGCAGGACACCGAGACCGTCGCGAACGAGGTGCAGATCCGATTCGCACTGCTGCTGAAACAGTAGTACTGTCGTCCTCGACAGGATCACGGCTGCTTTCGCGAAGAAGATGAAAAGAATCCCGAAGCCCGGAACGCTGGGTGCATGAACCCTGGGGACATGAATCAGGTCGCGCCCGTCCGCTTTGCTGAGCCCGACGCCTGTGTTGAAGCCACGCTGAGTCGCGTCGGCAAGCGGATCGTGCTCGGCTTACCCGTCGGAATCGGCAAGCCCAATCCAGTCGTCAATGCATTCGTTCGCCGCGCGGTGAGCGATCCGACCCTGAGCCTTACGATCGTCACTGCGTTGTCGCTGCGGGCGCCCCGCTCGCATGGAGAGTTGCAGCGCAGGCTCCTCGAGCCCTTCACGAAGCGGGTGTTCGGCGGCTACCCGGAGCTCGAGTACATACGGCTGATCGAACAGAAGCGCCTGCCCCGTAATATCGAAGTGATCGAGTTCTTCCTGGAACCCGGCGCGTGGCTGCGAAATGAGCACCTGCAGCAACACTACCTGAGCGCGAACTACACGCACGTTGCCCGCGATGCGTTGAAGCGCGGAATGAATGTCGTTGCGCAGCTGGTCGCGCCGCCGCCCGCGGGAGAAATGCCGGCCGGCATCCTCAGCCTCGGTGCGAATCCGGACCTGACGGCGGATCTGTTGCCGCAGATCGCGGCGATGCGTGCGAGCGGCAAGCCCTTCGTGCTCATTGGTCAGGTGCACCGCGAACTGCCGTTCACGTACGGGGATGCCCTCGTCGCCTCGGATACGTTCGACTTTCTCCTCGACGATCCGAAGCAGGAGTTCCCGCTGTTCTGTCCGCCGAACATGCCGATTCCGACGACCGAGCATGCGATCGGGCTGAATGTCAGCACATTGCTTCGTGACGGCGGCACGCTGCAACTCGGCATCGGCGAGCTGGGCGATGCCATCGTCTATGCCGCGCAGCTGCGTCACCAGCAGCCGGCCGTCTATCGCGAAATCCTCGAGAGCACGGGTATTCTCGAACGTCACCGGCGCCTGATCGAAACTGAAGGCGGTACCGCGCCTTTCGATCGCGGACTGTACGGCTGCTCCGAAATGCTCGTCGACGGATTCCTCGATCTGCATCGCAGCGGCATCCTGAAGCGCTGCGTGTATCCGAGTGCGCGCCTGCAACGTCTGCTCGATGACGGGCACATCGACGAGAAGGTCAGCCAGCGCACGCTCGATGCGCTGAGCGCCGCCGGCATGAATCGCATGTCGTATGTCGACTTCAACGAGCTGCGTGATGTCGGCGTGTTCCGCGACGATGTGCAGTACGAGCGCGGCATGCTCATTGCCCCTGACGGCGCGCTGCTCGCTGCGAGCTTCGACGATCCGGCGCATCGCGCAGCCATTGCGAAATCGTGTCTGGGGGAACGTCTGCGCAACGGCGTACTCGTCGACGCGGGCTTCTTCTTCGGACCGAAGGGCTTTTACGCAGGCATGCGCGCGCTCGCGGCAGAGCAGCGCCGGCTCTTCGCGATGCGGGGCATCAGCTTCGTCAACGAACTCTACGGCCACGAGTGGGAACTCAAGGTTGCCCAGCGGCGTCACGCCCGGTTCGTGAACACGACAATGATGGTGACGGGCCTGGGCGCCGCGGTTTCCGATGGGCTCGAAGACGGCCGTGTCGTGAGCGGCGTCGGCGGGCAATACAACTTCGTCGCGATGGCGCACGCGCTGCCGGAAGCCCGGTCGATCCTGTGCCTGCGGGCAACTCGCACGGCGCGGGGTCGCGTGTCGTCGAACGTCCCGTGGAGCTACGGACACGTGACGATTCCGCGCCACCTGCGCGACATCGTCGTCACCGAGTACGGCATCGCCGATCTGCGCGGCAAGACCGACGCCGAGATCGCCGAAGCGTTGATCGGCGTCATGGATGCACGCTTCCAGGAAGAATTCGTCGCGGCGGCCCAGCGGGCGGGCAAACTTCCAGCCGACTTCCGCATTGCTCCGGTGGCCCGCACGAACACCCCGGAAAACCTGGCGGCCCGTTTCGCGCCCTGGCGCGAGCGCGGTCTGTTCGCAGCCCTGCCGTTTGGCACTGATTTCACCGAGGAGGAACTGGTCCTTGCGCGGGCGCTGAAGGGCCTGGCGGCCGAGGCAGAGACATGGGGCGGCCGCTTCGCGGTTGCCCGTGAAATGCTCTCAAGGGAGGGCTCGGATGAATGGCGGCCATACCTCGAGCGGATGGAGCTGGCGAACCCTCGCTCGACCCGAGAGCGGCTGCTGCAGAGGGTGGTGATAGCGGCATTGAGGACGAGCCGGCCAGCCAGCTAGCCCGCCAGCCATCTGCCAGAGGCCGCTGTGCGACCCGGAGATGGATGCTTCGCATGACGTCCGGCCGGACCCATGGCAGAAGAGACGCTGAATCTGGCCAGTGGCGGCCAGCCGGCTGGCTTCCTCGCAACCTTTGCCCCATTTGCCGCATCCAAACCGGAACTGGCCCCCTTCGATCAAGATAAGGATCCTCGCTATGAACAACCTGCTGCCAATTCTCGTGGCCGGCCTGACCCTGACTTCGGTCGCGCAAGCGGACGAATGGTGCAAACACAGGGCCGATCGCTCGGCCAGCATCGACACGACCGGCGCCAGCCGCATCGTGATCGGCACCGGTGCCGGCGATCTCAAGGTCCGTGGCGAATCCGGGCGCAGCAAGGTGGAGGCCAAGGGCGAGGCGTGTGCTTCCAACGAGGAGCTGCTCGGCAAGATCCAGCTCGAAACACGTCGCGACGGCGAGACCGTCTACCTGAAGACGCTCATGCCGGAGATGAAGGATGGCAGCTGGTTCGGTGCGACCTACGCCACGATGGATCTCGTGATCGCGTTGCCCGATTCGATTCCGATCGAGCTCGAGGATTCCAGCGGCGACCTGGAGCTGCACAAGGTGAAGTCAGCGATCGTCGCCGACAGCTCCGGCGAAATGGAGATCGAAGACATTCAAGGCGATCTCGAGGTCACCGACAGCTCGGGCGATATCGAGATCGAACAGGTCACGGGCAACCTCAAGCTCTCCGATAGTTCAGGTGATATCACGGTGGAAGGCGTAAAGGGCGACGTCGTCATTCCGATCGACAGCTCCGGCGACATACGCATCGTGCAGGTTGGCAGCGTGCACATCCGCAACGATACGTCCGGCGAGATCTTTGTCCGCAACGTCAACCGCGATGTGCGCGTGGACGTCGACAGTTCCGGCGATATCAACGTCGAGGACGTCGGCGGCAATTTCACGGTCGGCGCGGACAGCAGCGGCAGCGTGCATCACTCGAAGGTGGTGGGAACGGTGCAGGTGGCGGAAAGATGAGAGAGAAGCCGGCGAGCGGGCCAGCGATGAGCTCGTAACCAGATTCGACGGGCCTGCGGGTTGCCGCAGGGGTTCCGGTCCTGCCGTGGGTCCGGCTTCAGCCGGACGTAATGCAAAGCAGTCAGGCCATCCCCGCGCAAGCGGGGATCCGTCCTTTTCTCCGTTCCTCCGCGGGCTCCGACACGATGGATTCCCGCGTGCGCTGGAATGACTTCCTGGTCACCATCCGCTATCTACTGTCTTCTCATCTCACCGGCGTATCAGCGTCCTCGCCAACCACCGTCGTCCAGCGCCGTACCCGCCAGCGCGTCACGATCCCGCTCTTGACGTACGGATCTTCCTTGGCGAATCGTTCGGGAATCTCCGGCGAATCGCATTTGAACAGCAGCATTCCGCCGTCGACCGGATCGGCCAGCGCACCGCCGAGAATCAGCTCACCGCGCTCAACAGACGCCCATGCGCCGCGCAAATGCTCGGCTCGGAACTGCACACGACGCTCCAGATAGTCGGGTGCGAAGTCGTAAAGAAGCAAATAGTGCATCGCTGCGTTCTCCTGACCTGGCGAAGCGTCAGAGCAACTGCTTAGCCTGTTCCTGCATCGCGCGGATCGTCGTGCGGATATCGGATTCCGTACTGCCATTGGCAAGGATCGCTCGCGATACGTTCGGCAGCACACGGCCGCGTGCGGCGGGCATGCGACGCAGTACATCCTGGATCGTCGCGCCCTGGGCGCCGACACCCGGGGCCAGGATGAACGATAAAGGCAACCGCTCAACGGTCTCGGCTGCATCCTCGCAAGTAGCACCCACCACGGCACCGATGGGACCTGGCCCGGAGCCGACGCGCGCATTGCGCTCGGTTATCAAGCGCGAAAGATTCGCGGCAACACTCTCGCCGCTCTGGAGCCGCGCCTGCTGCAGCTCGCGGCCCTCGGGATTCGAGGAACGAACGACGACGAACACACCGCCATCGTTGCGCAGGGCAATCGCCAGGAATTTTTCCAGCGCCTGGAAGCCGAGATAGGCATGCGTCGTCAGCGCGTCGGTGCGCAGAGGACTCGATGGAGAGAAGTATGCCTCCGCGTACGCTTCTGCAGTCGTATCGATGTCACCACGCTTAGCGTCCGACAACACCATTACGCCGCGCGACCGTGACAGCTTCGTCAGCTCTTCCAGCGCGCGAATGCCGCTGCTGCCGAACCGTTCGAAGAACGCGACTTGCGGCTTGACGATGGAGAGTTCGTACTGCGCGGCTTCGAGCACTCGTTTGCCGAACTCGAACGCTCCCTCGGCCGTATCGGGCAACCCGCAGCTCTCGAGCAGCGAGGCGGAGGGGTCGATCCCGACGCACAGCGGGCTGTGCTGGGCGATTGCTTCCTGGAGACGTGCGGTGAAAGTAGACATGGACGCGAAGTTTAGGGATCGAGCACGGCAGTGTCATGTGCGACGGCGCCGATGAAGCAATTCCCCGTGGTCTACGCGGCGGTGGGCTCCTGGAAGCCCCCGCTGCGATACGTCAGCACGAGCGTGTCGCGCACCCCGCCCTCCCCCTCCGGCTGAATCGGCGTGGTCTCATGGATCACCCGCGCGTCGTCCAGCAGCAGCGCCGTCCACGGTTGTGTCATCGTGAATCGAACGCCTGCGATGCCCTCTGCTTCGAACACCCGCGTTTCGCCGCCGCGAATCCGGTCGCGATTGACGAGGATGACGGCAACGTAATCGACGCCGTCGCGATGTGCGCCTTCCGGTGTCGGGCGACCGATGCCTTCGGCGGTATCGATGCGGAACTGGTGTGCCTCGATGTACCACCGCGCAACGGGCCGGACTCGCGCGAACGTCTGGCCCAGCGACCGAAGCAGGCGCGTCCAGACCGGATTCGTCGCGATCTGCGGATCGATCGGCTCGAACCACCGCTCCATCCCGCCGTGCAGCGCGTTGTAGCTCGTGGGCTGCCAGTGGGCACGATGCGGCACCTGGCGCAGCGCATCTCCGGCGATCTCCTGAACGAAACAGCTGTGGCGGCGGTGACGATATCGACCGCCGTCCTTGAGCCATGCATCACGAGGCAGCTCCGACCAGGACGACACCAGCTGATCGAGCTCCGCCGGCGCAACGCCCAGGGCGCCCTGCATTTCTTCCGGTCGCACCAGCGCACACCCGGATTCGCTCAGCGATTGACCAACGTTCCCACCACGCAACAGCACCTGCCGCTCCGTAATCCATTCGCCGGTGCGAATTCTGCCATGCCTGAATCAGCGCCGACCGGCACAGTTGTCGCGGGATACCGCAGATCGCCCGCGGATTCCACACTGCTGCGTTGTCCGATCGTACGCAACAGGGACAGCGGTCGCGGAGAACGCACGCGTGTTCGCGTCGAACAACAGATGGCCGGCAAGGAGATCGACGGTAAACCGCCCTTCCGATCCGGCGCTCTCTGAACCGGACAAATCCTGACGCGATGATGCGATAGTCTTGCGCCTTCGTTCGTCATCCCAGGATCGCCCTTCATGGTTCGCCGTTTCGCCTCTTCCGTGCCCTCTGCATTGGTAAGTCTCGCAACCGCAGGTTTCGCCTTCGCGGGTCTCGCATTCTCTGGAGCAAGCATGGCCGCCACTTCGTCCGGTTCGGGTCTCGTCACGATCGCCGAACAATCCGGTTACAAGCGCACGGGTCGTTACGAAGAAGTCGAACGATTGTGTCCGGCATTCCAGAATGCCTGGCCCGCGCAGGTGCGCTGCTTCGAATTCGGCCGCAGCCCCGAAGGTCGTCCGATGCTCGCGCTCGCTGCATCCGCGGACGGCACGCTCGATGCCGCCTCGGCCCGCAGCAAGCAACGGCCTGTCGTCCTGATGCAGGGCGGCATTCATTCCGGCGAAATCGACGGCAAGGACGCAGGCTTCCTCGCGTTGCGAGAGATGCTCGAGGGCCGGGCGGCCAAAGGCGCGCTCGGCCGCGCAACCTTCGTCTTCGTTCCCGTTTTCAGCGTCGACGGTCATGAACGGTTCGGCCGCTGGAATCGTCCGAACCAGGTCGGCCCCGAGGAGATGGGCTGGCGCACGAATGCGCAGAACCTGAATCTCAATCGCGACTACACGAAGGCCGATGCGCCGGAAATGCACGCGATGCTGCGGCTGTTGAACGAATGGGATCCCGTGCTCTACGTAGACCTGCACGTGACGGACGGCGCCGAGTTCGAACACGACGTTTCCTACAACGTCACCCCCACGCTCGCAGGCGACAGCGATCTCGTGCGCAATGCCAGCAGTCTTCGCGACGAGTTGCTGAAGAAGATGACTGCGCACGGCTCGCTGCCGCTCGACTTCTATCCTTCGTTCGTGCGTGACGACGACCCGCAGTCCGGCTTCGTGGACGGCGTCGGCCCGGCCTGGTTTTCCCAGCAGTATTGGTCGCTCAGCAATCGCATCGGCGTACTCGTCGAAACACACTCGTGGAAGGACTACCCGACGCGGGTCCGCATCACACGCAACTCGATCATTTCGATGATGGAGCTGGCGACACTGCACGGCGATGAATGGTTGAAGGCCGCACGTGCCGCTGATGAGCGCGCATCGAAGATCGGCGGCTCTTCCGTGGCGCTCGTGTACGGCAACACCGATCGAGTCCAGACAATCGAGTTCCGCGGCTACGAATACACTCGTGAGCCTTCCGCCGTCTCCGGCGCACTGATGACCCGCTACAACAACAAGCGGCCGCAGATCTGGCGCATCCCTATGCGAAACGAAGTGATACCGACCGTCAGCGTGAACGCGCCGAAGGGTGGCTACGTCGTCCCTGCCGCGTATGCACCGTGGGTTGGCGAGAAGCTGGCGCTGCACGGCGTCGCATCGCGCGTGATCCGCCAAGGCATTGCGAAGACGGATGTGGAAGCGTTCCGCGCCACTTCGGTAAAGCCGTCGGCAGCGACATTCGAAGGTCACACGCGCGTCGCAGTCGAAGGCGACTGGAAAGTCGAACAGCACGCGATTCCAGCAGGATCGCTGTTCGTGCCGATCGCGCAGCCGAAGGCGTACCTCGCGATGACTCTGCTCGAGCCGAAGGATCCCGATTCGTATCTGAGCTGGGGCTTCTTCAACACATCCTTCGAGCGCAAGGAGTACATGGAAGCATACGTTGCCGAGGCAGTCGCCGAGGAAATGCTCCAGAAGGATCCGGCGGTGAAGAAGGAATTCGAGCGCCGGCTTGCGGACGATCCGGCGTTTGCAACGAACCCGGCGGCACGGCTCGATTTCTTCTATCAGCGGTCGCCGTCGTGGGATACGCGATTCAATCTCTATCCGGTTTATCGCGTTGCGCAGCCTGTTGAGTAAGGACCAGACTGCAAGCGCGCGAGATGGATTCTCTACTCCCTGTTCCCCTCATCCCATTCACGATTCGCGGCGCATCTCCAGCATCGGAGGCTCGAATCCTTTGCTCCGCAACCAATCGCGCAGCGCGAAGCCCGTGCCGGCGGGCCACACGCGGCACTGATCGAACGGGACGTGCTTGTAGTCGTCGAGCTCTTCGTTCAGCGCGATCTCGCCGGTGGCGGCAACGTGGAATCCGATAATGACCTGGTTCATGCGCTCGAACGCATAGACGCCGATCAGCGTGGGCGGGCCGGCATCGAGATTCAGTTCTTCCTTCACTTCGCGAACGACGCATTGCTGCGGCGTTTCGCCGCGCTCGAGGAATCCCGTGATCAGGCCGTAGAAGCTGCGCGGCCAGGCGCGATTGCGCGCGAGAACGACCGTCCCCTCGTGTTCGACGACCGCCGCAACGACCGGCGTCGGGTTGTCGTACCAGATGAAGCCGCATCCCGCCGAACAGATGCGGCGCGGCTCGCCCTCAACGGCCTTGTCGACGAGCGGCGCCGCGCAGTTCGGGCAGAAGCGAAATGTCATCGACTCGCCTTGCGATCCAGCTCGTCGGCCTTCTCCTCATCGGCTTTAGCTTCCTTTTCTTTGCCCATCTCGTTGTAGATGTCAGCGCGGCGGTAGTAGCCATCCGACTCCTCCGGCGCGAGCTCGATCGCCTTGTTGGCATCGTTGAGTGCCGACTCCTTCTTGTCGAGCGACAGGTACACGCGCGCGCGATTCAGGTAGCCCAGCGGCTCGTTTGGTTCGAGCTCGATGAACTTGGTCGCATCCTCGAGCGCCGCATCGAACTTGCCCGACGAATCGCGAGCCCGGGATCGCAGCATGTACAGGTCCGCCCGGTTCGGGTCCATGTCGATTGCCTTGCGCAGAATCGACACGGCTTCTTCGGGCTTGCCTTTGGACAGCGCCGCCTGGGCCTGCGCCAGCATGTCATCGACTTGTTTGCTGTTGGCCTGCGCCTGGACGCCCGAAGGCAGCAGCGCGGCAGCGAGAACGAGGGAAAAGATCTGCAGGACCATCCTGGACGCGCGAACGATAGCCATGGCGTATCCCCCAGACAATCTACGTTGTTGATTTATGCCTGCCCGTACAGACGGGTCCGCGCAGGATTATGCGCCGGGGAATGAGACCGGGGAACTCAGCCGGGGAAATACGGATCCGCGGGCGGCGGGCGCGCGAGGCGGACGATCAGCCGGCTCCCCGACACCTCAACTGCCGGCGCCGTGTTTCCAGGTCCCGCTTGCGCGCGCGCAGTTTCTCGCCCTGGCTTGCGCTGTAGCCGGTCCGCAGGGTCGACAGGATCTTCCGCAGCGATTCATCCAGGTGCCGGCACGTCGAGGCGTTCGACACTGGCGGTGATGGTTCCTTCACTCGATCGCGAGATTTGAGAGTTGCCGGCGATGCCCCCGTCGTTCTGGGCGCCACGGTATCGACGACGCTGACGGTGCTCAGGTCCACCTCGTACGGCTGGCTGTCGGCGCCACACGGGCGGTCAGCGAACGTCACTCCCGTATTTGTCCTGCAGCGATAAATAGTCGGGGGAGGGCCGGCAACGGCGGTTGCCGAAGACATCAAGAGCACCACGACCAGAGCAATCCTTCGCCTCATGTGACCTCCTGTCACCGTGAACTGGTGGGTATGGTCACTCCTGCGGCAGCAATAGCGGTCGTGAATTTCCGGGGTTTACGCAGGAATCGCCGCTGGCGTCGGCCGCATCGCGACGATCCTCTCGGCCTGGTTGCGCAGCAACCGGCCGAAGCCTACGGAATCGTAGAGTCGGCCCAGAGCGGTGAGGTTCGGCTGCCGGCGCCACAGGTCCGAGAGCTGCACCTCGAGCGGCATGTCGCACGCGATGCCCGTCAGCTTGCGCGCAAGGAACGCCGATTCGCGATAGTCGCGCAGCTGCCCGCACACGAACCCCGCATTGCGCATCTTCAGCTTCAGCACGGCGTCGAGGTTGTCATAGAGCTGCTGCAGCGATTCGAAGTGCCTGAAGAGCATCGATGCCGTCTTGCGACCGACACCGGGCACGCCGGGAATGTTGTCGACCGCATCGCCCATCAGCGCGAGAAAACAGGCCATTCGTTCGGGCTGAACGCCGAACCGCTCGGCGATGTCGTCATAGCGATAGCGACGATCGTCGAGGTAATCCCAGTAAACGTCGCCGCGACGGACGAGCTGCGAAAGATCTTTGTCGCGCGTGACGATCACGACGTTGCGACCGTCGGCCCTCGCCCGTTCCGCGAGAGTACCGATGATGTCGTCGGCTTCGTATTCGTTGCTCGTAAAGCTCGGAACGCCCATCGCACGGCACAGCTGCCGGCACAGCAGGAACTGCCGCTTGAGCTCGAGCGGCGCGGGATCGCGATTGGCCTTGTAAGCCGGATACAGCAGGGTGCGATACGAATTCTCAGTACGCTCGTCGAAAGCCACGGCAATGTGCCCGGGCTTCTCCCGCTCGATCAGATCGCCGAGAAACCGTGCAAACCCATGCAGCGCATTGACCGGATTGCCGTCGTAGTCGACGACGTCGTTCGGCACCGTATGCCAGGCGCGAAAGACGAAGATGGGCGCATCGATCAGGTAGAGCATGAAGAAGTAGATGGCGGACAGCGGATGGTGACTAGTCCCGGATTCGGACGATCCAAGAGCCACGACAGCAGGACGACGCCATTCTCGGCGATTTCCGGCTCGCGCACGACCGGAATTTCAGCGAATCCAAGTCGTCACTCGCGCTCAAGCGGGAGTCCATCGGGACCCGGAATGGATTTCCGCTTTCGCGGGAACGACAGCGAGGCTCCTCTTGCCATCCGCCATCTACT
>JACZCZ010032931.1_pt1 | contig 76183 bp, 145 predicted proteins | sample 8641811 | NCBI WGS metagenome assembly JACZCZ01 (sample SAMN15324610, study PRJNA640507) | soil metagenome | isolation source: intercropping peanut in the first line | place: China: Luxin town, Laibin City, Guangxi Province | collected 2019-07-25 | depth 10cm m | reverse complement strand
GTTGAAATGACGACAGACACAAGGAGACGTTACAGGGACGCCGAGTGCGTTGCGAAGCTCGCACCGATCGAGTTGAAATGGAGACAGACGCTACAGGGGCCAGATGCTGGCGTCGTACATTGACAGCCAAAGACCACGGAGACGTAACAGGCACTTCATCCAACGCGCATATGTGGAGACGCAACAGGCCAGCCAAGCACACTCAAAGGCGACGCAAACAGGAAAGGGTCTCAACTCACTGGTTGACAACCAGAAAGCCAACGGAGACTTCAACTGCTGCGGCGACAGCTAGGTTAATTGTAAACGATCCCGCCGCAGGGACTACCGCACCGAGCACTGCCGCCGTACCCCCTGTGCGTAGCGTACAGTATACCAAGCTGTTGATCGTGCACAGGTTGCAGGTGACGACAAGCGACGTAGCCGCTGCAGCGAAGTTGACTGTTCCAGACGCCTTATTGATGATCTGTGCACCGGTCGTGCCTGTAGGCGTGTTCGTGTAGTCGTACGTTGGTTTGACCAACGTCGTACTGTACGTACCCGTCACAAGCGTAACATTGTTGTTACGCATGTTTAAATACGTGCTTGTGTCTACAACAACACTTTGTCCTACAGCGGTTGTGTACGACAATCCTGCGCTAAACGTGCACGCAAACAAACCTGTCATCGTAGCTGAGACGTTCGTAGTAATTGCGCCTGCAAACGCACACTGAAACGCACCAACAAGCGATCGAATATTGAACGCCCCTGCAAACGATACGCCTGTACACGTTGCCGGTCCGGTGCCGAACGTCAAATTTCCTGTTAGTGTTCCAGACACAAGCCCAGACGAAAAATCCATGCCTACAACGTTCGTCCCAAACCCGGACGGCCCCACAACAGCTTGGGACGTGGCGTCACCAAAAATCCTAAAGTGTTCGAGCGCTACACGGTAAGTCCCGCTACCCGTCACACCAGATGCGTCAATGCGTCCACCTACTCGAAACCCAAACAGCGTTTGCGACCGCGGAGTGCTTTGTGCGACGGTGTAGACACTGAACGTGGGGCTGATACCGTCGATTGCTGCCAGGCTTCCAGTCAACGTCAAATTTCTACGTGTCGACGGCTGCCACCCTGCGGCGTCAAAGACGCCCAAATTGACCGTACCGTAACAATTGAACTCCCAACGTCGTCCGTCGATGGGCACAACAAGATCTTCATCGTAAGTACCGCTAGCAATATTGATTTGCCACGGCCCTAGACGCATCTCGGCGGCGCTCGCAGCTGCCGGTACGGTATCGATTGCAGCTTGAATCGTTGTAAACGGTGCGTACACAGAGCCGTCTGACGGCTCGCTGCCTGCGTAGTGCGCATCTACGTAAAGCGCTCGAAACCCGAAACTGTACTCCGGGACGATTGGCGGAAACGGCGTCTCCGTCTGCCGTTGGCTGATCGCCGCGTGTGTACCAAGCGCTAAAGCTGTCGTACTCATGACGAGAGAACCTCACCGTAGACGTAAAGCGTGACGCCCGCAGGGGTGTACGTCCCTACGGTGGACGACAGACCGATTTGGCAGCCAGCTGCAAACCTCAATCCAACAGCGAGATAGAAGGTGCCATGGTCTTGTGCGACGGGCCATACGCGATCAGGTACATCACCACCAGACAGTGGGTCGTTCCGATCGAAAAACTGAACGTACAAACTACCTGTGACGCCGGTCTCCGCGAGAAACCCCCATACCATCGGCACCTGGCAGGGACGGTCTTTGACGCTGTACGCGTCGCCCGAGGTGAAGGCAAACTGCTCGCGCGACGTGTAGCGCTGATCTGTGTCGACCCCCGCCGCATCGGCCACACGAACGATGAGCTGGTTGTCCTGCGTTACAGACAACTGTCCGTACGAGGACCCCTTACTTTGAAGGGTTGACGCCGGGTTCGCAGCCAGCCCCGTAAAGGAAACAAGTGGTCGATCCATCACTTCTCCAACACGTAAGCTGCCCCGATGAATGCGCCCACCACGGCCGCAGCCAGCGTGATCTGTGTTGCAGCCTGGTTATGCCCCTTTGCGCGCAACCAAAGCACACCCGCCGACCCTAGGCCGAACAGGAAGTACCCGAACGCGTAGACTTCTTTGGTCGACTTGAAGCCCTGTAGGCCGTGCGGATCGAAGGGTTGCACGCGTGAGAGCGTATCACGCGTGCAACCAAGGCTCTAGCCCTACGTCAACCCCAACTACGGTAGTTCACCGTAACACGCTCCATGAGCGCCACCACGTCATCCTTCGACTTGCCTGTCAGACGGCTGACCAGTTCCAAGAGCCCGAAGGCTTCAAGAAGCTCCGGGCTGGCCATTTGCGCCAGCGTAGGGGTCCCCGCCGCCTGTGCGGCGGGACGGCGCCCCCGACGCGTCGTACGCGGCTCCGACGGTTGCTCCGACGCCTGCGTCTCAGACGCATCACCTTCCTCACCCTCACCGCCGTTGAAAGTGACCGTCGACACATCCTCGTCTGTCGGCGCGGCCGGGGCCAACGTACTTGTGGAAATCACGCGCGATCGCACGGTAGCTGCCATATCAAACGTCCTCCTTCAAACCACTGTCTACAAGAGTATCCAGCTGTAACGGAGACGTGTGTAAGCTGTCAACCTTGGGGCACAGGATTGCGTGCACGCAGGCTCTGCAGACGGTTGATCACCGTGAGCACTTTCGGATTTTTGACGGCCAAGTAGCTGTGTGCTCCTTTTAGCGCGATACCGCCAACCAATCCCCCCGCATCCCGAAGGATCTGCGCACAAGGATCGGTGTGCACGGTGAACAGCGTACGCCCGAAAGCCGCAAACGTTGTGATGTGATCGCTTACCGCAAGCTCGCGTCGGCAAAGCTTACAAGCGTCCATTTTTCACGCGTTCTTTGGCGGCAAGTGCGTTGGCACGCGCAGCACATGGCGTGCAACCCGCCTTCTTCTTCTTGGTCTGTGGCTGATCACGCTGTGCGAGCGCAGCGGCAGCCCCTGCCTGTGCCACGTCCCCAAACGTCTTGACGAGCAACTCGTTCAAATTGAACATGCCGAACCTCCCGTGTCATCTTGGATACAGGAGGGTTTTCCTACGGTCAAGCTCATGCGCGTGCGAAGCTGAACAGGGAAAAGCCCAAAAGCCCGACCCCAAACACACCTGTGAGTGTAGCTGCGCCAGCTTTGCCGTAGCTGAAGAGCGCACCGGCGTCTACGAGCGTGGCAAGCCCTGCCGTAAGAGTTGCACCACGCACGGCCGCTGTACGCGAACGTCCGGCGACATACCCTACCGCTGCGCCACCCACGGCTGACCCGAGTGTAACCGCTACCGCGTACGCATAGGGGTTGAGGGCGATGTCCTCGACGGGACTGACTGCCCCAAGCTTGGGGCTACCGCCACGCAGCACGCCTACACCGACAAGCCCGTAAGGACTCGACACGAAACGACCTCGTCCTCGGGGGTACAGATCCGTCGGCGGCAGCTGCGAAGTCTTGTACGGTGTAGATCCCCCGTAGTACGGAATCGAAGGTGTACTCACTTAGAACCCCCGTGTTTCTACGACGACGGATGCTTCCACCGTAGGTGCCTCGCCCGAGACAAACACCTTCCGTGCCAGAAGGTGTAGCGGTTGATCAGGGCGCAAACGCACACGCAACCAACCCACAGCTCGGGGCAGCAAACACATCGTGTACTCACGACCACCGGATGTGGCCGCCGCTACATCACCGATGTAGAACATCAGGTCTTCAGGTGTGAAAACCGTCACCTTACGAACAATGTGCTGCACGCCATGCGCAGTACAAATCTGCTGTACATCGCTTTGACTCAACGCAGGTACAGCGCACCGTACGTCGGTTGTCGTCACGGTGACGCGAGCAGCGACTGTGTCCAAAAGTTTTTCCATCACGTCACCATGATGTAGCCTGCGAAGCCTAGCGCCAACCGACTGCCCGGCGACATCGTCGTACCTTGTCGCGATGCCTGGTAGGTGATGCCATCATCGGGCAAGAATTGTTGTCCGACGCCCGGCAGCTGGTGCACAAGCGTGTAGCCTGTGGTCAACCCGAGCAGCTGTGCGGGCATGAGTGCGTTCGCAGGACCTGAGAACCACCAACTTCCCGTGCCCGCACCCACTTGCTTCACGTTCAAACTGACGCGCGACACAAGACTTGTGTATTCGTCCGAGCCTTCATCCGGTCGCACGACAACCGTCATGTCGGTCAAAATGATGGTCTCGTTGCCATCATTGCGAAAGTGGTCGGAGTTGAGCGTGATCCGCGACAGGTTGCTGATGGCCACCGTACCACTCAGGAAATACGGTCGACCCGAGCCCATACCAAACCCCGTGAACGTCACCGTCACAGGAACTGGGTCGGGCGGCGGGGTTGCATCGTTGAGCGCCAAAATGATCTGCAGTGTGTCTTGCTTTGCAAGGAAAACAGGCTGTGATCCACTGGCAATGAAATCCCACGATGCGACCGCGCCAGACAAGAACGCGGGCGTCGCTGTAACCTTGTTCGACCAAGCCGGAAGCGGCGTAAGCTCCCGCGACATGTAGTATTGATCGTGGTAGGTGAGCGTCAGCGCCATCGACTGGATCGCAGCCGGGTCGGAGATCACACCTTCCGTATCGAGGTACGTGGTCGACGCCGTCATGTGCGTCAACCGCACGGGGAAGCGCTCGTTGTTACGGAGAACACCGGGCGACCCCGACACCGTCGGACCCTCGATCACATCAGGGATTGTGACGATATCGAAGTACATCCGCGGTTCGTTGATGACACCCTTGGTAAGCGTCGGCCCCTTCGCCAACGAGATAACGTAGTCAAGGTACGCTTGGGTGCCGCGGTCAGGAATTTGCTGCGCCATGTGATCAACCTTGTACAGGTGAGAAACCGTTGAAGGCAATTCCGATGTGTGACGTGATGGACGGACCACCTTCACCTTCGAAGGGGTTGGCCGGAAGCGTCAGACTCACCTCAAGCGTGTCACCAGGTTCGAGCGTGATCACCTCAGGCAACGTGTACACAAGTGCGGGGGTGATCGTGTCAAACACCAGTGCGATTGGAGCCCCCGGTCGCCACCACCACGCACCCGATCCAAAACCCACGGTACGCACACGCGAGCCGATGCGTGTAAAGAGCGTCGAGGGTCGACCATCGATCGGCTCCTCCCACACTTCCTGGAAGAATGCAGCGAGCGCCGTGTCGTACTGTCGTTGGTCGATCGCGACACGCATGTCGGTGAGCTTCGTCGACCCGTCACGCGTCGAATTCTGGTTCCTAAAGCTCTTGGCCGAAAACAGTGCTTTAGGGTCCCACCAGTCGTCGATGCCTTGTGAGAAAGTCTCGTTACCGATGTTCGCCAACCCATCCCAAGGGTACGGCCACTTCTCTTGCGAGTCTTGTGGCGGGACGCCGTTGAAGTAGTTTGCGACGTACTTGTGTACGCGCGCAGATCCCATGAAGAAGCCGCCTTCCTCTTGGTAGAGCATGCGCGTGAACACGAGGTTGGGCGGTAAAACCGTGGTATCCGAGAAGCAAAACGGCGTATACGAAGACAGCTGCCACTCAATCGCCGCCGTCTTCGGAACGAAAAAGTCGTTTTGAAACTTCAGCTGACAGGTGCCAATCATGTCCGCGAAAGGGTTTTCCGACTGGAGCGGGTTCGTAGGCTCCCACGTCGGTCGCGGCGTAAGGGACATGAGGCTGACCCGCGACTTCGATGTCATTCGATACCGAAACGGTGCCGAGACGTTGAAATCCATGGTGGCAACGACGTTGTTACCCTGCCCAAGAAAGTTGGCATTGAGTGAAGCAGGTTGTGCGCGGTCAAGGATGTAGTTGACGCCGCACATGGCCACACGATCCAAGTACATCGGCCACTTGGTACGATTGGTGAAGTGCTGGCGGTTGAAATTGACCGTCGTGACGTGCGCAGCATCAGGCTCTTGCGCCTGAACCGTCGTATTGGCGATCGACCACAGTGACCGCGGCTCGTATACGATGCTGCCTTCCATAGGGCTCCTAGGGTATCAAACAATACGGCCCGCGGCTATCCTTGTGGACGACCGCGGGCCGCTTTCTAAAGCGCAGAGGTCGCGCTGATCAGGCAATCACTGGACGACGCTTCAAGCCGTCCATGTAGAAACGCAGACGCCAGTTCTGCGTGACGTTGAGACTGCCACCTGGCGACCAGATACGCGCCTTGGTCGTCGTGTTGTTGTTGATCTCGATGGGCAACTGCCACCGACGCTGGTTGCTCGACGTCACGTTGCCGGCCGTACCGTAGTTCAGGTTCAACGCCGACGCAGCACCGTCCGAAATCGTCACGGCGTCACCTGGCGTCGACACGTACGCCCCCACGCTCTGTCCGTACCAAGACAGCGGCGCCTGTGCCATCGGCTTCTTGATATGCGCACCGAGGAACAACTCCAACATGAGCGACATTTGCATGTTGCGCAGGTTGGTACCGGACAACATGGGTCCGACAGCCTGCTTGTTGTTCGGCGACACGGTAAACGTGACGTCCGAACCTTCGAGCGCGAACGGCTCGTAGGTCATCGCGAACACGATGTACGCCTCATCCTGGTTGATGCGTGCACGCGTCGCCATGTTGGTGTCGTTGATCAGCGCGTTACGCGAAGGCAGAGCGCCTGCACGCGGAACGACCTGTCCCACGATGTAAGAGAACGCCAGAAGGTCGACGTTGGCGCCGGCCAAGCCTTCAATCGTCGAGTATAGGGGCCAGTGGCTCCACTCGTCGATAGCAAGCTCTTGGTCGCCAACGCGAATCTTTCGAATGCCGTCCATGTTTTTCTTCCCTTTCGATCAGGCAACCGGGCGGCGACGAAGACCGTCCAAGAGGGTGCGCACACGAAGGCGCGAGTTGGTGGCGAGATTGAGGCCCACGACCTCACCGGGCCCCGGCGTGAACACGATGGAGAACTGTTCGCCAGGTCCGACGTAGATCGGCGAAGCCAACTGCCTACGGCCGTTGACACCGGGATCACCGTTGTTCGCGATGATCTCGCCGGTCGCCGTTGCGCCAGAGACGTTCGAACGCTCACCGCTCATGGCGTAGGCGACACCCGTGGACGCCGGCCAGAAGGACAGCGGCGTGTGCACGTAGTCCCGAACTGACGCCACACGGAAATACGTGACGACGTCACGCTGCAGACGCAGCATGTCGACGGCAGGCACGTTCGGCACGTCCGCGTCCGGGAAGTCATCGGTCGAGAGCGCCGGGCCGATCTTGAAGACTTCGATGCACACGGCGTAGGTGATCAGATGCTCGTTGTCCGGCAGACGTCCACCCTCACCCTGCAGATTGGTGTCGATGAGCGTCGACTGGCGTGGACCCACGGAGCCCGGCACAGCGCCGCCTTTGCCGTAGGAGAACGCCTGGAGTTGCGAGAACGTGCCCGCACCGATTTCGACCGTCGAGTACAGCGGAACGGCACTGGTCCATTCGCCAGGCTTGACGATTTCGCCGTCGGGCAGACGGATGCTTTCGATTTGCGCCATGGTCTCTTCCCTTTCCTGTGATCAGGCCGTGCCACGGCGGTGGAGACCGTCGAGGTAAAACCGAATGCGCGCAAAGCGCGTACTGGCAATGGCGGGGTCTGCTTCCAACTGAAGGTTGTAGCCGATTTCGAGTGCAGCACCGTCAGGGTTGAGAAGTTCAACGAGGAACTTCTCAGTGCCACCGATGCTTGCCGGAATCGCCAACGAACGAACCGCCTCTTGCGAGGGCAGACCATTCAAACCGTTGACAAGCCCCGCCGTACTGTCGCCGCCGGTGATCATCACACCCGCGCCGAAGTTGTAGTAGCCGAAGCCTGCGTTCGCGAAACGCTTCTCGGAGATCTCCAAGATGAGCATCGTGCGCAAATTGAGTGTGAGCAACGTACCGGGGTTGGCCGTCGCATCACCCGCCGCTGCCGACAACGCAGCCGGATTCTGGAAATCCGGGTTCGCGGCATCCGACACCGACAAGCACTGCACCTCAGGACGGATCGCGAACACGATCATCTCTTCCTGAACCGAAAGCGCGCCCGGAACCGCCATGTTGGTGTCCAACTCATTGGCGGTACGCGGCGTCACCGTGGTAGCCGCGGGCGGCGCATACGCCGGAACCGGGTCGCCACCGACGTAACCGAACGCAATCATTTCTTGCGCGGTCGTGCCGTTCATGACGTCGATTGCCGAAAACAGCGGCATGTCGTCCCAGTCCGCGAGTTCAACCTCGCGACCGTCACCAAGCCGCAACGAAACAATTTGGCCTGCCATGTTCTTGTTCCTTCCCTATGGACTTCGATCAGCCAACCTGGAAGCCCGGCACGCCGAACGCCGCCACGTTGATCTTCGACAGACCGTTCAACCGCACGTTTGCACCGCGTTGCGCCGCGCCGGTACCCGCACGCTCAAACAAGAGCGCACCCGTACCGCGACGCGAATACTCAGGGACAATGGCGCGGACACCCGCCGTGGACACCGGCGCTTCCATGCGCGCCTTCGCGGCAGCCTCACCAATCACGGCCGAAAGCGCGACCACGCCGCCAGCCACGGCCGACACAGCACCCGCGTGCTGACTCGAAAGCGACCAAAGGGCCGCAGACGACACCAGACCTGCCGCAAGGCCAACCCACGGGGCGTGCTCCAGCAGCTTCACCTTCATCTCGGTATCCGGCTCCATCGTGGAACGAATACCGACCATGACGGCCGTGGTGACGCCGCCTCCGATGGCGACCGGCAGTAGCGAACCTGCCACCGTGTTGGGCTTACCCAAGGCACCCAAGCCGTTGAGCTTGCGAACCTGAACCACACCGCCCGTACCCTTACGACGACGCTTTGCCATGTTTCTCATCTCCCTATTGCCCGCGAGACCCGCGGTTTTTCAACAGCTACCTCGCGAGAGGTACGAAATTTTTCTCAACGCTTGCGTTTCTTCCAGACAACGAAACCCACAACCGCCACAGCGGTTGCCACACCAAGACCCCAGAACAGCCCGGCATAGCGGTTACTGTCTGTGGTTTGCTTCTGTAAGTTGACGTTGGCAACCAGCTCTGAACGAATGTCGCTCACCAACGCGTCGGCGCGAAGCTTCCAAGCTGCAAGTTCCGTGTCACTAGTGACTGAACGCGCTTGCGTATTGAGGTCCGAGACCATCTGCCCAAGACGTTGTAGCGACAGCTCACGCGCTTTGACTTCAGGCTCTTCCAACCCGGCTTGCGCCACTTGATTGAGCGTGCTCCACGCCTGATCAAGCAGTCCTTGCGCCGTGAACACGGTGTTCTCAACGCCCGTGATCTGCTCCTGCGTCAACGTGCTTGCAGCTACGGGGGCCGACCCGGTACCGCGACGTACCGCGATCCCATTGAGCGTTCGGATGTAGTGCGTCACGCGTAGGCCCTTCGCTTGCGTGTACCCATGTAGACAAGCATTCCGGCAGCAGCCGCAAGACCCGCACCGACCGCCCACACCTTGTAGTTTGTAGCGGGGCGTGCCGCGATGATCGGTTCATCGCCAAACGACACTTCCTTGACCACAACAACTTCCGTAGGGAGCTGTGCCGGAGGTGGTGTTTGCGGAGCTGTTCCGGCTTGCGAAACAAGCGTCCCCGTATTTTGCACGTAGGCTGCTTGTGCCGGAATGTTCTGCGACGCAATCGACCCGTTGTTTGCGTTCTCAGCGATCGCGTTGGCCGCGTCTTTGATCTCTGCCGGGTTCAACTGCGACTGTGCGCCACCCACAGCCGTTGAGTTGTCAACAGGAACACTCGGATTCAACAGGCCACCGTAGCTATCGATGAGTGCCTTGTTCGTCAAATACCACTGGGGAATCCCTGCGGTTTTTGCGGGCGTCGTTGTGCCTGTCACCATCGACAACGCCTTACCCGTGTTCTTACCGTACAACCCGTCTTCCACGAGACTGAACCACGCAGGTGTCCCGTACCCGCTCGCAAATCGGTTGATGGTCGCCTTCGAAGCGTTCCACAAGATCTGAAACGACTTGATCTCGGAATACGCCTGTCCGACACCCCCGCTGCTGACCACAGCCATCGTCATGCGATAGGTGGCGGCTGCAAGCGCGTCGGATACGGCGATATCACTGGCCGAAGGTTGGTACGCCAAAACAGGCTCCTTAGAAGATCACTTCTTGCACTTCGCTCGACGCACACAACGACGTTTGGCAGGACCGTAGTCCTGGATCGAAACCTTCCACTTCTTGCAGGGGCACTTTCGCTTGCCACTACGCGAAGTCGAACGGTTTTTCGCCTTGCCGCACTTGCTGCCCAGCGTCCCGTCGGCACGACGCGTACGCTTCTGGCAGATAGTTACGCAAGCCATTACTTCTTCCGCCTCTTGGGCTTGCAGCTGCCCTTGAGCTGGCCCTTCTTGTTGCGGCAGCGCGTCGCAACGACACGCTCGCACTTACAACGCGTCGACTTCCTCTTCTTTGCCATGGCCGTAAACCTTTCCGGTAGAAGACGCTGTTTTCAGCGCGCCTTCGTGTTGCTCTTGATCTTGCCGTTCTTGCCCCAACAGACCTTGCGCAAGCCGATGTTCTTGAAACGAATGACTTTGCACTTGCCCGCCACGCGGCTGCTCTTACGACGCTTCTTCTTCGCCATGCGGTCAGTTTTCCTTTGTTGAACACAAACCAGAGACAACAGGTATCAAACTTTACACGTGTTACCGCAACGCCGTCAATACGATTGCGAGCACAAGCCCGATACCAACACTTGCACCGACACCACCTATGCGGCGCGTCGGCGCCTCCACAGGCTGGTCTCCCATAGTAGTTTGAATCGGAGGCGCTTGAATCGACGGCTTGACAAACAACGTCGGTGGCGGGGATGTCCGTTGAAAAGGGGGCGGGAGCGGCTGAGGAGCTTCGTTCTCAAACTCCCCCGGTATGTAGCGTTGTCCCCACGCATAGCCATTGACGATCCAACAACCCATCGGCGGGTTTTTCGGACACGTCGTCAGCTGATGCTCGTAATCCTGGTCGTAGTAGCGCACCCATTGGTGATCCGTCTTCAACAGACCTCCTTGGATGACCAACTTCTTGGACGGCTCGGGCGGTAGCGTACCAAGACCGCGGAGCGTGTAGATCATCGACGACCTCGTTTCTTCTTGCGTCGCACGTACCAAACGGCCACACCGACACCTACAGCGCCTACGCCTGCCAACAGCCATCCAGAAGGCATTCCAAAAACCGTCGCGCTTGTCGCGGTAGGCACTGCCGTCGCACTTCCGGGTGACGCCGTAAACGTAGGGATCGCCGTGGGTGGTAGGCTCGCGACAAGCGTGTCAAGAGTACGTTGGGTGCTTCCAACCGCGATCTGTCCCAAGCTCTCTGCAATGCACATCGCCCAAACACTGTGCAACGCTGACTCTGCCAACCCCTGATAGGCAACACCCCACTCCGATTTCGATGTTTGCGACAACGTCTTCGCGACACCGATCTTCTTGAGCGACTCTGCGCAAGCGTCCACGACCTCTTTCGGATACGAACGGACGCCCATACCGCGAAACGGGTTCGCAGGAAGAATGCGATCATCAGCCTTGTTCAGATCAAAATTCACGTTGCCCATATAGATCTCCGTGCAGGCGCTAACAGCGTCGGTACGCGGAAGTTGCGCTGCAACAACTCATCTGTTTTGGCCTCGTAGATTGCAAACAACGATCCCGCAGGCGCCTCGTGCGGAGGCAAGCGCATCCCTTGCCGTCGAAGCTCCACCGCTTGCAACTCAAGCAGAGATATTTGCTTGCACGCGGCGGCAGAACCACCGTCACACGCGAAGGCTGCGTTAGACAGGTCGTTGTAGACCTTCCAGAGCGGACCTTGGGGTGACGCATACCGCGCAGCACCGCGAGCAGCATCCTGTTTCCGCACCTCTTCAATATCGGCTTTCCGCTTGGCGTCGAGCGCCAAGAACTTGCTGTACGCCACCGTCAGCGAGCTGAGCCAGCCATAGTTCTCATCTGAGGGGTTGAAAGCACACTGGTTCGCCGCGACGTACATTTCAGCGCCGAGAGCGCCGAGTGTCCCAACAACATCTTCCTCGCTAAACACACGTTGACTCAACTGTTTCAGCGCGGCGATTCGATTTCGAATGGTGTCCAGAAGACTCGGGGTTCCCGGTGTTACGATTCCCCAAGCGTTCACACTGCGCGGCTTTCCGTACCGGATGTCCGTCGAGAACTGCGCTGCAGCTTCGTACTGTGGCAACAGGCGTTCAAGCGCCGGCAGACTCAAGTACGGTAGCGTTGTCGCAACGATTGGAAACAGTTCCCTGGACAGTGTGCGGAACCAAGCTTTTGTCTCCGGCACCTTGCCGAGCGAACAAAGCTCAGGTGACAACTTCAACGCATCGAGTTTTGCCAACTCGATCGCGAGCCACGGCAGCAACTCTACAGCACTTCGTTGTCCAGGATCAGGACGTACCCAACCCTTGGGCGTCTTACACTTACAGAGCGCTTTGTTCCGCTCGCAGGCCGACTCCGTAAACACTGCGACAACCACACCCCGAATCGCTACCGTGGCCAAGCCAACGCCCAACCCGATCACGGTACCCAAGCCGGGGATTGCAGAACCGATGGCCGTCGCAGCAACAACACCTGTGAGCGCAGACGACACCGCACCGGCAACCACCTGCGTGCCCACGGTAAGTGCTACGTCCAACGCCTCACGCGCATCGTCTGGAATCAGCGAATCCGCTGTCTTCAAGACCTCCTTTACCGTGAGCTTTTTCGGCAAAGAGATCTTGACGCCGAGCTTGGACTCCATGAGCCCCTCAGCGTACGTACGTGCGGTGTCGTAGGCCGCACGTTCAATCGCATCCACCGACAGCTCTGTAGGGAGCTTGAACGGGATGTCAGGCATGTTGGGGACCTTGATGTCCCGAAAGAACGCCTCTCCATAGGCTTTCGCAGTAGAGACGTCGAGCACCTGTGACGCCGCGCGCGTGATCCCGAACTTGTTGCGCAACGCAACAAGTCGTTTATCCGTCATCGCTACGCCAAGAAACTCAGCTTTCGGATCGCCGGTGCGCACCGAACACGCCCCCTTTCAGAGAAGAGAGGCGAAGATCGCACCACACAACCCGCCAAGCCCAAGGGCTCCAAGTCGACCAAGACCTTTGGGCTTGAGCTGGCTTGCGGTGTACACAGCTGTACCCGGCAACGCGAGCTGTACAACCTCGTCATTGCTTCGCGCAATCATGCTCTGCAACGACGTACGGCCCGCGAGCGCGATGCGCGAAGGTTGATACATCGGAGGTAGTGGACCTGCACCCTGGTAGACACCATGCATTCCGTACGGGTTCGCAACGACAGCGAGTGCTGCTTGTGCCCGAAGGTTCAGGCGCGTAGATGCGTAGGGGTCGAACGGATGCGCTCCAACACCGACACGTGACGATTGGAACAGCGACGAGTTGGGAAACGCATAGCTGTTTCCACTACCGAGGCCGTTCATGCCCACTTGGTAGAGCCGACCGCCAAAGCGACCGCGATATGTACCTGCCGCGAGGGTCATCGACCTGCCCGCTTACCGAAGCCCTGCGCGAAAGCCACCGTCGGCGTCACGATCGGGAACATCGCACCCATGACAAACCACCACGCGCCCCAACCCCACGAGTTGTTGCGACGGTAGCCGTGGTACAAACTCGCAGCAGAGCTTGCAGCCGCAAGCGCGCTCCACCCTGCCAAATACAGCTTGTTGCTTTCGCTGCCCATAGCGCTACCAGCTGTCGTAGCAACAGGTTCTCCGACGACCTCTTCCACGATGTCGTCACCAAGACGTCCGAGACCGAACGTCATCGTCCCACGCAAACCGTTCATTGCGATCTGCTTGAGGATGTTGGTTTTTGGCAAAACCGTGATCGGAGCCGGAGGGATGTAGTCCACCACAGGCCGAACAGGAAACTGCGACTGCAACGTAGAAACGTTGCGGAGACGTCCGATGCCCATCACTTCAGTACGTGGCCAACGCATTGTGAAAGCTCCTTACGGTAGCCGCGACGTGCTTGCGGCGATGATCTCTTCCGGGTCCACCAGCTCGTAGAGCGGCAGTGCGTTTCGTGCGAGCGGTACGCGCGCAAGATCTCGTGCCGAGGACGGCGGCTCGGGCAGCGTGTTGGCGCCCATGCTGTTGGCCGAGCGGTAGATGCTCGTGGTAGGGACGTCACCCAGCGCTGCGTCGAGCAACGCCTTTCGAAACTCGTAGCTCTGCTTGAGCGCTTCGAGCATCGACACGACGTTCGACCCAAACGCCTGCCGCGGGTGCGTCCAACGCGTATACCCTTGGCGTCGCGGCACATAGACAGGACGCTCGGCACCACCGATGTACTTCTCGGCAAAATACGCGACTTCCGCCGGTTGCGCAGGGTAGTTCTCTGCTTGCAACTGGATCGGCAGCCGTTGGATCGCCTCTGGCGCGTTGACACGACTTCCCGACGTATACCAGTGCGGCATTCGCGTAGTGTCGCCAATGATACACCGAAAAGCAACTGTAGACAGCGGCACAACTTTGGATACTATAGGCCGCAATGTTCCACGCACTTACCTTGGTTGAAGGCAAGATCGTTCGATTGTGTGATCACCGGCCTGCGGCCTTCGACCCCCACGCTTTCAGGTACCTCAACACAACGTGCAACCGTTGCCGCGGGCTGCAGCTTCACGCACGACTTACGTTGCCACTTGTGACGACAACAGGTGTCAACGTCGAGAGACCCAGACAAGCCCAACGAGCGTGACGACAACACCGGCGATCGGCCAAAAGAGTACGCTGTCCGTTGCATCCTTGAAGGCTTTGCCAGCACCTTCGACAGCATCGCCGGCGCCTTTCGAAAACTGCTCTGTAAAACCGGGTTCACTTGCGATCGCTCGCTTGTCCACACCCTTGGTTTTCAGCACAGTTTCCAGGTCTTTGGCGGCCTTTCGGCCCTTGTCGTACGCCTCGACCCAGCGGTCAGCCCACATGTCGAGGTCTTCACTCCAATCCGACAAGAAGTCTGGGATGAACGCGCGTGAAATGTTCTTCTTGAACCGTGAGTACCAGCTGTCCCAAGCCCCCATCTCGCCGTTCAAGAACTTCATGTACGGGTGTGCTGTCGTAAGACCTGCGCCCAGGCTCGCGCGCCAAAGCTGCTGCCAGTAGTTGTTGATCATCGCCGCACGATCTTCGTCGTACGCGTCGGCGTAGATAGCTCGAAAACCATCAGCAGCGTCGCGTTGCAACCCAGTGAAGTCGATGCTGCTCACAGTAGAAAATCCTTGTACTTGGCGATGCCGCCGTACTCCCAACCGGGGAGCGCTCCTTCAACTGTGATGTCCAATGGAATCCATTGCGAAGGGTCGTCTTTTGGTAGCCCCACAAGCGGATAAATATGTACCCACTCTTTAGGATCAGCTTTGGTCGCAATGACACGTGCACCAACGTGGAAGCCCAGACACTTGAATAGTGTTGCAAACGCTATACATGCGTCGTCACAGTCACCGCCGCCCGCCTCAAGTGAGCGCTGAAGGGTTGCAAAGATCTCCAGTTGAACCGAGTCGTAGACGTATCGAAAGTTGAGGACCAGGAAGTCCCAGATCTTTTCGATCTCGCAGACTGGATCCTTGGGCTTACACAAGTCGCCGCCAGGTGCGCGGAAGTTCTTTCCCCACGCCGTAATGGCTTCGTACTCTTCACCCGTGGCCCGGTCGTACTTGATGCTATCGACGGTGCCCGAGACGATTTTTACCGCCAGCTGTCGCGACTCAGGGTCACGCAGTCCGCGTTCAACCCAGATGGACAGCTCCCGAATGTGCTGATCGATAGTATGCGTGTACGTGATCGTAGAGTGCAACGCCGGCATGGTACGGAATCGTACTCGATACGCTCACGCGTCGGCAATGGGTCTGTTGTACTTGCGAAGCCACGCCTGGGGTTCGAGACGTGAGGGGCTGGACGGGTTGACGACGATTCTACCCTTCCACGTGTTGTAGCCCTGGAGCACCTCGTAGTGTAGGTGCGGCTTCATAGGCTTGGTCTTTGGCGCCTGGGTGTTGCCGACGTAGCCGACGACCGTACCTGCGGCGATCGCCTTGCCCACCTTGAGCCCAGGTCCAAACTTCTTCATGTGCGCATACAGCGACACCGTGCCGTCGGCATGCTCAAGTAGAAGAAGGTTGCCGTAACCGTCACGGAGACCGTCAGGGCTCATGTCGACGATGACGCCGTCTCGTGCCGCTCGAATCTCCGTACCCTCGGGTGCGGCAATGTCGACGCCAGCATGGACACCTTCGGGGCCTCGGGGGCCGAACACTGACGAGACATTACCGCGAGCAACAAGCCCTGCGTCCGGGCCGCGTGCAACCACTTTCTTCGGCCACAACCAAATCGCAGCACCGACACCGACGGGGATCAACACTTGCCACATGCGGCAAGATCCTACGCCAATGTGGGGTCGCCTGTCACGTCTCCTGTCTTACCTCGTCTGGCCACGAACACCTATCCTGCGGCGTCTCCTGGGTACAACGGCAAACCTCAGCACTTACTGTTGCGTCTCCTTACGTCGGCAATCAGATCCTGTAAACCCACATAAGTGACCCGCGAACACCTACGCCGTGTGTATATCCGGCGATGGTCGTCGTCTGGTCTTTGCGCGTGTACGCTGAAAAACTTGGCGTACACGACAAGATCGTTAGCCCGCGTGTACACAACACTGTCTCACCGCACCACTTGCACGCAATTGGGTGCGGACCTTTGCTGTTTCGACACGATGCAATCGGACAGTAGCCGTCGACATAGACCGTACGACACAGGAAGCACCGATGACGATATGCGACACTCACGACAGGTCTTCTCGGGCGTATACACGCCGACTATCACACTGCGGCAAAGCGTAACCCAACAACAGCACCGTAAGGACAAACGTGCACACAGCTAGTGACCGAACCGTTCGGTGTTGACGCTCATTGAACATCGGCTTCCCAAATAGTTTCTTGTGCTGTAGATAGCCCACGTTTAGTGCGAAGAAATGCACGCCACGGTGCGCGCAACTTAGTATTTCGGTCCCAGAAGTACCACGTCGTCACCTTAGGGCCGACAAGGAATAAGGACCAAGCACCCTCAGGATTCAACAAGTCCACACGATGGTAGTCGCTACTCCGAAGAAAGTTGAAACGGAACGGCTTCAACACGCGACACACAACGTCGTTGCCTACACGACGTTCTTCGGAGTAACCGCCGAACAAGATCAACGCGATCGACCACGCAAACGGGTGACTGTGCAACGCCCCATCGTCGTCACTGCGATGGAAATAGTGCAAGTACAGCTGGAAACGGTCAGGCTTGGCCGCCGCAGACTGCCCCGCAAGCACAGGGTCTACTGCAGGTTTCTCGCCGATCAGATACCAACGTGAAAGGTACGCAGTACCACCCTCACGATCGTAGATGACCCGAGGCGCAGCTAAGAACTTTGTCAACCAACACAGAAACAAATGCATGTTATCGCGCACTCCATTCGGCACACGACGCCTGTTTACACACGTCCATGCAATCGCTGCGCAATGGAAAGTCCAATGTGTCACATTGGCGGAAGCACGCGATCGTCGGCGCTGCCGGCTGCAATTTCAAACACACAGGTTCGCGCCACTTTTCAATGGCAACCGGCGCCACCATTGCAGCTATTGCACCAACGACTAGAAACGCCAGCGCCCAAGCGCTCATGGGAAGTTCACTCCTGCTTTGCGACAGTCAAAAACTGTATGTTTCTCGATACACGTCTTGAAGACGTCCGCACGTACACGCGCCTGGTTCACCAACACTTCTCGCACGTTGTAGGTGATGATAGGTGCCCCGAGCACTGTGAATAGCCCAAACAATATACACGCTGCGACTTTTCCCTCAGTCATTCCACAACCTCTACATCTTTTCTAAGCACATACGAACGATCTTCGTATGAACGACGTCGATGCCGTGGCGACGTTCGACGTCTTGCTGCTCACGCAGCATCTTCACCATCTTGTTGTATGCGACGGCGTAGTCAGCACCGTCGACCCGGTAGATTACAACCGGCATCACATCTCGCGATGCCGTTGGTGACGGTTCGCTATACAGGTTTGCATCCACAACGACGATCTGTTTGAGCGCCGTATCGTATTTCAACCACGCCACGAGATAGCAGATTCGCACGATTTCACCTTCGGGGGTCTACGACGTTGAACCGGTTCGCGTGATTCAACGACGCACAAGGAAATTGTCGTGTGTCAGAGCACTACCGTAGAGCTTTGCAGCTGTCTACGGGGGTACGTTCGCTTTCGAACGCTTTTCGCTTGCAGCCCACGGCGTCAAACGCGTAGAAAAGAAAACCCCGGTTGCCGCGACGCAACCGGGGTTCGGCCCCATCCCACGACCCTTGTAGGTAGAGGCAAATGCCTGACGACCGTAACCTTCGCGATCTGCTTGGTCAAGAACTTTCCGATGCATTTCCTGTTGACAGCCCCCTTGGCGCCTACCTCGATTGGGCGTGCCGTGCGAGTGCAGCCCCCGCCATCTATCACCTGGCATCGATTCTCACCGTCGCTTGCCATGAGTTGGCGCGGCGCGGCTTCGACACGCGCAACAGCAAGTTGAGCTTGCTCTTTGCTCTCGTTGGCGACTCGTCGACAGGCAAGAGCCACGCGATGACGCTTGCACAACAGTTCGTGCGCAAGCTGTGGGACGACGGGCTCGCACCTTCGAAAGACCCTTGGATAGAACCTGCCGGACAGACACGACAGCTCTTTGAGACGTTGCGTGGGTTCTACGATGACGATCGTGGAACCACTGTTTGCATCCTCGTGTCTGAGGAGTTCAGCAGCTATTTCCGTGGGCGCGAGAGCGGTGTCGAGTTTCTGTGTCGCATCGCCGATGGTCGCGACATGCAGCAACAGGCCGCCAAGGGTACCAAGACGCTCAAAGCCCCTACGATTTCAGGTCTTTTTGCGTCGACCGAGAGCAGTCTCGCAAGCGCGTTCACGGCGGACAGCTTCTTCAGTGGCGTATTTTCGCGCATCTGTTGGATTCACGCCGAGCCGCGTATCGATGTGGATGTGTTGATCAACGAAGTGGACATCTACGACGAACGCTACACAAAGGCCCAAGAGACGTGGCAGCAATGGTTTGCAGGCTTGGGGCTTCACGAGAAACTGCGTGTAGAGCTTCCACGCGAGGTTGGGACCATGATCGAAAAGGCAGCCAAGGAACGACCGTGGCTTGCCAGTGAAGCCGGTAATCCTGTCAACGCCGTACGTACACGCCTCCTGTACAAGATGCCTGTGTTCTCTGCGATCTACGCGCTGTTGTCTGGTCGCATCACGATCAACGCAACGGATGTGACACAAGCCCTCAAGCTTGGAACTATCTTGCTCGAACACGCACACCGCATGCGTGCAATCACGGACTCGGACATCGTCCGTACGATCGACCGTGCCAGCCGCTTGATCGACAAGACCGACAAAGGAATCACACGACGTGATCTCTACACGTCGCTACGTGTCGACCGCAAGACCGTTGATATTGTCATCGAGACGCTTCTGGACAAAGAAACGATCCTCGAAGATCGCAGTGGTACAGGCACCGTCCGTTACATCGCTGCGACATCCGATCGCGCCGAGCAGATCCGCAAACAGCGTGCGGCTATGAGCCAGGTTGACGGTAATGTAGTGGATCTTCGGCGTCATCCAGGCATTCGTAGATGACGTCATCCATGGGGTTGGCCCGCAACCGTCGCGAGTGGTGACTGCGCTTCTTCGAGGCGTAGATTCGGAACCGTGCAAGGACCGTCGAGATCGCGTGCTCGCCACAGACGGCGCACAGATAGTAGACAATCTCGGGACCTGGTCCTGTCGGCGTGTGCCTGCGGAAACGGACCTCGACGACCTCGGGTTGCCGCGTCAAGTCCGTCACCGTGCATCGCGCGCAAGTACGCCCTTCGGCTTCGGCCTTGGCGTTGCGTTCGAAGAGCGGATTCATGCGTTGAATATACCACGACCTTGTGCGTACGGAGAAGCGTGCACGAACAACGCTGGCTCGACACGTTCAACGCGGCACTGACAGGCGCCATTTCGACAGGCTACCGAATAGCCTTGTTTAGGATCAGTCGTGGCGAACAGATAAATGACGACGACGTACAACGTGATGCAGAGGTATGTGCGTGAAAGCTGGCTGACAAAGTTCACGGGACGCGTGGTGAGTGCAGCAAGCGTGACAGAGAGCTGCCTCCGAGCAACACTGCAGCTTTTGGTAGCAAGTCACATATACAGCAACTACTCGAAGCGCTGGAACCACACCTCAAATAGGCTTCCAACACCTGACGCAGAAGTAGCGTCCAGCGGTGCCGTATCCCGCGCAGTTGTACAGCTCCGGGACGTAAACGGGTCTACATCCTGAAAGCAGACAAACTACATACACACGGGTGAGCACCGCGGACACGGACAGCTGATCATGTGGATACACGCGGTTCCCCGCGACGTAATCATTGTCCCACGACATTGCGTACAAGCTTTGTGCATACACGCAAACTCGGGTGACGGCGTCGTTTCTGCTGCATAGCCGTACGTGTTTCCACCGTTGGGACAGGTGGTCACGTGTGGCCCGTGGAAGCTTCCACACCCCGGACAGTGCCAACCTGTTGGCTGTGTCACGCCTGTGGCGTTATACGGTGGCTTGATCATCGGTTTGTAGGTCGGCATTTTCAACCCTTTCAGCGCGTGTGCCTGCTTCGACTTGTACGGCATTGGTGGATCAGGGGGTAATCGAAACCCCGTCCAGTAATCCTATCGAGTTGCGTCTACGTGTGTAGCTGGCTTCCGTGTTAGCGCCACGATGGCCCAGCAGCCGCGCTTCAGGGCTCCACCGATTTCCCGGCTTTGCCTCCACCATCCATCCTGGGGTCTTGACGGTTCCGATGGAGTGAACCGCTGCGTCCAAGAGTCTCTTACGCTGACGGTGCTACGCCTGGCACCTCACACCGTCAACGGATCACGCAGCCAGCTTTTCGTCAGCTGCGTTCACAGCACCATTGTCGTTGGCACTTGCTTGTAGTCGGCTTATTACGCGGCCCGCCGACCAACCGCGACACGCTGCAACTCGAATCGAGATCGCTGTCGAAACCTTTACTGACCCAGAAGTTGCGTTCTTACAGCTGTCCGTAGGCAGCTGTCAACGGATAACAGTGTCTACGTCAGCCGGAAACCATGGCGGCGCGCCTTCGCCACACTCGGGGCACTCGTACACGTCCGCGCAACCGAGCCAACGAACGCTGCACGCAGCGCACGTCATCATCACCGCGAGGGGACGCGGACATGCGGATAGATCGCCAAGGTAGCGGTACTCGGCGGTTTCGTAGCGGTCTCTCATTCGACCACGATCCAGTCTGTCGCGAGCATGTCCGCCTGACTCGCGAGCCAGCCGGGTTGGTGCTTCCTGTCAGCCGTAAACATCACGATGCACGGCTCGTAGTGACGCTCAGCTCCGCGATTCAGGCCGCCGCGCACCGGAAAGACGAAATGGTCCTCTAGGTACAAGTGCATGCCTTTGCCATTCCAACCTTTGCGCGCGACCAGTCGGCCCGCCTTCAGTTCCCGTAACGCGTCTCCGAAATCCATCTTGTTCATGCCACCCTCCTAAGCACCTTCACCCAACGACCGCGGCGGTTTCGCGGCGGTCACGCATTGGGGAGACTGACGTAGCGCACTTCGAACCATTCACGCGATTTTGTTGTTCAGTGGTTTGAAGCGCTGGAACCCGTTCAGGCGTGTAGGTAACACAACTACCTAGTTGCAGCGCTTTGGTTCGGCGAAACGGTGGTTTTGGTCACGGGGTGGTCCGACGGCGGGTCAAACCACCTTGTTGCTGCCACGAAACACCGCCTAGAAAGCCCGCAAACAGTTTGGGGGTGCCAAGGTAGCGGCTTGGACACTCGCGGCTGTACGGAGCGCTACGGGGCGGCAAAATGTATGGTCAAAAGTGCTGAGTAGTGCTGAGTTCGAAAATTTCGGGGGTAAGTGCTTGAAACTTCAAGCGATTTTCAGAAGTGAAATTTTCCCGCAACTCAGCACATGTAACCGTTCGACTTTACACCGTTTTTAGGAAAAAGAGCAGAAAAACCAGATGCGCGCGCGTACGCGACCCAAAATTTCGTGTGTGTGGATGTGTGCACATAGTTTGATATTTATGTAATTTCTGCGCACATGCGCGCACAACATTTTCCCAAACTACTCAGCACCACGTATACGCGCAAAATATATAATAATATCATGTGGTTGCGTGCAGTCAGCGCTTGCGCCCAAATTACCGTGTACGTGTGTCTTTTCTGACTCTCACTGTACGAAACGGCGAAAACGCAATTACACCCCCGATTTTTCAAAACTTGGTACGGTGCGTGCTTACACGCATTCCAGCCATGTAGAACATTACACAACTGAACAGTTGAGACGCCTGAACACCGTGCGTAAAACGCGACGTAAACGCGCTTCGCGGTTATCACGCCACAGGTGTTCCAGCGTGAGTCAGGTAGAACCCATTAGAATCGTTCAAGAAAGGTGGCGCAGACGGTAGGTGTTTGAAAAGGGTCCAGGCCGTAAACGTGCGCCTACAGGTCACGTGTCGCGGATGAAACTGTAAAAATCGACAGGGTCCCCCTTACGTATCGTTTTTGAGATGCGTAACTTACGTCCGGGTCGAATTCGGAAGGATCTTGTTCAATGTTGGAGCACCTGCCACTGCCCCTTCGCGCCACGATCTTGAGCGTCGCGCTACTGCTTACGGTGTACCTGAGTGTGCGATACAGGTGGACGCGCCCTAAATGGTTGGCCCCACCCAAATTGGACGTTGCCCGAGTACGTTTGCCGTTGATCTCCGAAAAGCCTTGTGAGACGGTGGACGCGAACGCGAGTCTGCCTGCTCCCCCTCCCCCTACGGTGCCCCCGCCGCCTGGGTTGGGCCGGGCGTGCATGGACTGTAAGCATTTCAGCCTCGAAGAGGGTCAAGCGGCGTTCTCCACGCTGCCGTTGACGTTCCGACAGGCGGCGTCGTTGCGTTCACCGCGGCAGATGCATCCGAACGCGGGGCTACCGTTCAGCGCGAAGTGGACGGACTTCGGGCTCTGCGGCGTGAATTCGAACGATCTGACGCTCGCATATCAGGGCGCCACTTGTGACAAGTGGGAAGCGAAGGTGTCCGCGTGAGTCGGCTAAGCAACATCCTTCGTGACGCCACTGCGACGAAGGAAACCTTGAACGAAGAGTTCAAGGGCGTGAAGCCGAAGACGTCGCTCCCTATCGTCGGGCAGAAGCAAGAGATGCTTGTGCAGCGTCCGACCGCCAAGGACGTCGAGACGTACAGCACTGTGCACCGCAACGTGTGTGGGCATTGCAAGTATTTCGACCTGGAGACGGGTCGCAAAGAAATGATTCGCCAAGGCTTCCTCGAACGCATGGCGTTCGATGAGAAGTGGAAGCTTTCGCATTTGGGCGCCCAGCTCGACGAGCTTGGGCTGTGCGGCGCCAGCGGTGGCGGAACGGTTACGTCCTTCATTGCGAAGGCGTGTGATCACTATTCACTCCGAGGACGATTCTGATGGCCAACAAAACGCTCGTGATCAACGGAACGATGGGTGTGACGCTCGTGGACTGCGCTACGGACGAAGAGGTCTTTGCCCGCGTCAAAGATGCGATGATCAACCAGGGCGGCTTGTTGGAGATCAAGTCGCGTGACGGTGGTCCAAGCATGTACGCGCTGCTTGGCGGTCCCGCGCATCTTGAAGTTGTCGATGAAGCGGCGTGGGCCGCCCACGTGCAGCGTCAACGTGACGCGGCGGCAGCCGCCGCTCAAGCCGCCAACGGTGGCACGCACCCGCTCTTGGATCTCAGCACGCCGCAACCTTCTCCGCGACCCAACGGGCCGCGCAGGGTGAAGTGAGCGCATGGGTCGACCCCGTAAAGTGCTTCCAGTGACGGAGCGCAAGGCGCGGCTTGCGGAGCCGTCGACCAAGAGTCGACAGCTTCGCTGGCTGCGTTGCCCCTGTTTGCAGCTCGATCACTGGATTTACGGCATCGCCCTAGCACCTGTTGTGACGATGGTCGACGTGCACGCGCGAACCAACAAGACGTTCAAGGTGTACGTTGAAATCCAGAAGCGCTCGTTTGCGAAAATGAGCAACTACAACTTGTTCGTCATGGGCAAGAAGATCCGTCGCACGTCGAACACGCGCTCCATCATGTTCGACATTGGCGAAGAGCAGTTGGTCAAATATCGTCGCGAGATGGGACTGGAGTTCGCATGAGCCTCAATCTTGAACAGCGTGTGCTGCAGCTTGAGACCGACCTTCGCGTGCTGCGACAGCGTGCCAACGAGCTGGAAGCGTTCATCCAAGGGATGAAGCTCGGTGCGAACGAAGTCGTTCGTGCGATGCCGCAAAACACGCTCGACAACATCGTACAGCAGGTTCCCGAAAGCCTTCGTGGGCTGCTCTTGGACTTCATCGCCAAGGCCAAGGTGTCGGAACCGTATACGCGCCCCACCCCGAAAGAACAGGTGCACTGATGCGCTGCACGGTGTGCAACTACGGTCAGGCGTCGTGGTGGGACGACGTCTTTCTCTGCGCTTGCGACCCCAAGCTCTTGGAGCTGTTGGTACAGCGCATCGATGCGGGTCTTGTTACGTCGTGTGTGACGGAGCGGGGCACCGAGTATCGAACCGCGCAGCGTGTCTCGGGGACTCACCCTCGTGTGAGCGCTGTCTCCCCCAACATCCAAAAGAAAAGGGAACAGCTTTTGGCTGTCCCCCTCTCCGGTGGTGTTGCCAGACTTTCGTCCGAACGAGAAGACAAATAGCAGCGCCCGAAGGGCGCGGCAAGAGGGAAGGTTGGTTCATGGCTACGAAACGAAAAGGTTGGCTACGTCGTAAAGCTCCCGAGCTGGACGTGTTCGCGTTGGAATTGCAGTCGCGTGTATTGTTTAGTCGTATTTGCGAGTCGAAGTACCCGCAGGTGTTCGGGCTTGACCCGTCGCGGGACGGCGCGATCATGGACGTCACAGAAACGTGCTTCAAGCATTTTCCAGGTCTCGACAAACCCGCCTTCAGCGCTGAGGGGTTCACGTACATCGCTACGTGTGCCGCACAGCGCGTAGGTGGCGTGAAGGTGGCGAGTTTTCTGGATTCGTTTGCTGCGGCAATCACGTCAGCGGCGAACGCCGTTCGTGGTCAACCCGCGATCAAGATCCCGAAGACGAAGCGGAGCAAGAAGAAGTGACCGACGCGCTTCGATCTGCGTTTTTGCTTCTAGGATTGACGTACTTGCTTACGCAGTCGTCGATCTTCGCACCCCTGCGTATTGCGATTCGGCTACGCAACCCGTTCCTCGCGCAGATGGTCTACTGTCCGGCGTGTAGCGGGTTCTGGATCGGTGCAACGCTTTCGCTACTCGGCCTCAACCTGTTGCCGACAAACACCCTGCTTGATCCGTTGTACAACGCGGTCATGTCGTGCGGGCTCATGGCTACGTGGAACTACGTCGTGGTGACGCGTTCTTCTTGGGAAACGGATCTGGGATTGGAGGAGGTTTGATGGATATGGCTGCAACAACCGCACCGAAACAAGTTGTGCTTCCTGAGCCGCCATTGGAGAAGCTTCGCGACATCGCTACCAACCACGCGAGCTGTTGGTGCACGATTCGCCGCAAAAACCAGGGCGGTGGTTACACGCAGCTTGGTAACCGTCGGTCGATCTCGGCCGAAGACGTGATCAACATCGAGACGTTCGTGCGTAGCGTCGGCGGCGGTGGCAAGTACCGTGTCGAGCTGCTTAGCGAAACGGACTACATGTCGCTCTGCGAGCCGTTCATGGTGGAGTTGGACGGTATGCCGATCTTGAACGGTGTACAACGTACGCAGTTGGGGCTTGTGCCAGGGGTGGATCCTCGTGCCATTGTGCAAGGGCATTCGGCGCTTTTCGACCAGACTGCGGGAGATCCGGCACACCCGGTGTCGCAACAAGGTTTCGATCCCGTGCGTTATTGGAACCAGACGCCAGATCAGATTGCTACCAACGAGCTGGAGCGTGCGCGTAAGGATGCGGAAACTGAGCGCAACCGTCGTGAAGCTGAACGCTTGAAGGCTGAGAAAGAAACCGACGCGCTCAAGGCGCAGCTTGCAGAGCTTCGCACGCAGATGGTGGCGGCGGAAGCGCGTCGCGAAACGTCAGCCATTCAAGCACAGTTCGACGCGTTGCGGGCCGAGTTGAACGCGGCACGTAACCAAGCTCCTGCAAAACCTGCCATTGATTGGGTGGCGTTGGCGCCCGTTATTGGCGCACTTGTTCCGCTTTTCACTACGATGATCAATGCAGGGAAAGAGCGCACCAACGCGCAAGTGCAGAGCCAGCAGGAGCTGTTGAAGCAGTTGCTTGTGAACAAGCCCGAAGGCTTCAACCTTGAGAAACTGGTTGCGTTGGCTCCGGTGGTTACGCCGTTGGTCAAGGCGTTTCTTGAAGAGCGTAGTCCGTCGAAGACGGCTGAAGTTCTAGCCACGATGGCAGATCAGAACATGGCGCAGCTGTCGCTGGTCAGTCAAATGCTTACGCCTGTCTTGGAGCAGAGCAACGATCCCACGGCCGAGTTCATCATGCGTGCGATCAGTGGTATTCAAGACGTCGCCATGAAGGTGGTTGCGTCGACCAAGGCGCCAATCAAGCAGCTGGCAAACCAGCCGGCGCAACAGTTGAATGCAACCAACACCACTGCGTCGGCGCCTGCGCCGGATCCGGCTGTCGAAGACATCATTCAGCAGATCGTCGCGTCACAGCTCCCGCCGGCCTACAAGACGGCTGAATGGTTGGACATTTATCGCGATCTCTTCAACGGAGTTCCTGCGGACACGGTTGCGAAAACGATCGCGGACCATTTGAACGATCTGCATGCAGCAAACACGTTGCCGCCCGAAATGCGTCCGGTGTTCGAATCGACGGACAAACCGAGCACGACGTTGATTCAACTTCTGCGATCGCTCTTGCCACCTGACAACGATGCCTACATGCGCGCCGTCTTGGCTGCGTTTGACGCGGCATTCGAAGGTGACGCAGAAAGTGAAGCGGAAGTTGTTGACAACGTGAAAGCCGCTGAGTAAACGGGTAGGCGCTGCGTACGGGACAGTTACTTACCAAGCTGTCTCGTACGCAGTCCCCCCTCTCACGCGAGCTACAATTTCATGTATCGACTGGTCAGCCCCAGTGAGGGTTGGTCGCGTCTTCTATGGCGCAGCGACCACACTCACCCACTGTCTGTAGTGCGTAAGCTTGACCGGCTGTCAGCGATACCTGGTATCAAAGTCGATCAGCTCCACGCGACGTTCCCGTCGAATACGTGGCTGCTACCGACATACCGAGAGCTTCTTGAAGACGTAGATATCGATCCGTTCGTGTTCCCGTTGCCGCGTGTGGGCGTCTTCGAGAGTGAACGTCAGCTCTTCAAGCACCAGCTTGAAGGTGTCGACTATTTGCTGGCAACACCCGGTGTTCTGCTTGCTGACGACATGGGTCTTGGCAAGACAACAACGGCCGCTGTCGCAGCACTCAAGGTTCAGGCGGCTACGCCGACGCGTCCAGGGCTTACGATCGGGCCTCTCGCAGTACAGCACGTGTGGGAGCGTGAGCTTCGTGCCGTCGGGTTCAAGGGTGTCTTCTGTGCGTTGTCGTCGCGAGATCTCACCGATCCGTCGTGGGATCCGAAGGCGGATTGGTACTTCGTCCACTACGACGTGCTCTACTTTTGGTGGTCGAAGATCATCTTGCGCAAGCCGTGCGTAACGATCGCCGATGAAGCGCACAACTTGAAAAACGGACGTTCTCAGCGCGCACGTGGGGCCATGAGCGTCGTTGGTGTCTCTCCGGTTCGCTACCTGCTTACAGGCACACCTGTTGAGAACAAGCCGCAGGATTTGTGGAACCTTCTACAGCTGGTGTCGGGACCAGGCGCTTGGGGTAGCCCTCTCGACTTTCGAAAGCGCTACTGCGGTGCGACGTTCAACGGCCACGGACACACAGACAACGAGCCTACGCATACGGACGAGCTTCGTACGCGGCTAGAGACGTGCTACTTGCGGCGTACGGCGGATATTGCGGGCTTGGAGATGCCGCCGTTGACGCGGCAGCTCCTGCGCTGTAGTCCGCTCAACAAGGCGTTGCAGCATGAACATGACAACGTTCTTGCCGCAGCGGGTGGTCCTGAAGCTCTTGTGCGTGCCATTCTCAGTGGCGATCTGCGGTCTAACGTCTTGGAGACGTTGGTGCGTCTGCGCCAGGTCACGGGGCAAGCCAAGATTGTCGACACGGCGAACTACGTCAACGATCTTGTCGACCAAGGCGAAGGCGTCGTCATCTTCTGTTGGGAGCGTCGTACGGTAGAGCTGTTGGCCGCGCGCGTTGCGCAACGCCCTTTCACCATCACGGGTGACGACACGCTGGAACGTCGGCAAGGAATCATCGACACGTTCCAAGCCACACCAGGTTCCGTCTTGATCGCAACGCTCGGGTCCATCCGTGAAGGCGTGACGCTGCATACGGCGCGTATCTGCGTGATGCACGATCTCCACCCTGTGCTCACGCACATGCTTCAGGCCGAGCGTCGTGTCTACCGTATCGGCCAACGTCGCGCGTGCCAGTCCGTCTGGATGTATGCCGAGAAGAGCATCGACGTCGTCCTTGCACGCATGTTGTACAAAAAAGCGCAGGACATGAACGACATGTTGAATCTGTCGGATGCGTTGCACGTCGCGACGGACCTACAGCTTGAAGATGCCGGGCAGCTCGGAGCGTTCGACCAGCAAGTACGTGACATCCTCGATCAGTGGGAGCGTTGGTGAATGAGCTACAAGATTCTCTACGGTAACCTTGAAGTGCTCTGTGGTACAGCAGAGGAAGTTGTTGCCGTTATCCGCTTGATCGACAAGTCGGCCACAAGTGCACATTCGCCGCGTGCTGTTGACGGCGCATCGCTACCAGACTGTGGACGTGTTCGTCCAGCAGTGCCCTCTCTGGAAGCTATCGCGCATGTGAAGATGCGAGGGCTGTTGTGAACCTGCTTCGCGGTCGAATCACTGACGTCAGTGTGCGAAAGCCCGACGGTTGGTGTGTGTTTGGCGTGATCGACGTCAGCCAGAAGTTCTGGCGGGTTACGGGAGTGTTCCCAGACAACGTTGACGTCAACGACACGATCGAGGTTGCAGGAGCTGTTGCAACGCATCCCCGTTTCGGGGAGCAGTTCAAGGCAACGCACTTGGTTGTGTACCTGCCGGGAGCCGATACAGCGATCGAACAGTGGCTTGAAGCCAATTTGCCGCAGATCGGCCCTGAGCGTGCGGCAGCTCTTGTCAAGTATTTTGGATCTGGATTGTGGTCGGTCCTTGAAGCGCAGCCGCAAGAATTGCTCAAGATCCCCGGCATCAATGAAGCTCGTGCGGATGCGATTGTCGAGGTCTACGCGACTGTCAAAGTGCAGCGCGAGATCATTATCAAGCTTGTGGGCGCTGGTCTTACGGTCAACAAGGCGTCGGAGATCGTCAGCATTTACAAAGCGGAGACGATGACGAATTTGGAGACGGAGCCGTACAACATTCTACTGCGTCAACGTGTGTCGTTTGAACAGGCTGACCGTGTAGCGCGTCGTCTGTTCAACCTCCCGAAAGAAGATCCGCGACGCATTCGTGCGTATGCCGAGCAGGTGCTCCGCAACGAGACGTATCTTGAAGGTCACTGCTACACGCTTTGGTTTCATCTGTTGCGTGAAACGGGCAACTTCCTGAAGTTGAAAGATGACGTCGTCGGAGAGGCGTTGGACGGCGCCAACACCTTTGTGCGCTTCGACAAGCGTGTGTATCTGCTCGACTTGAACGAGGCCGAGGTCGCCGTGAGTGAAGCGATTCGTGTTCGATTGTCGTGGGGTGGAGCGTGAAAGTAACTGTGTACCGCTCAATCAACGTGGTTGGCATGTCGCAAGCAGCTAGCGAAGAAATCATTCGTGTGAACGCAGGGTTGTGCGTCGACGAACATGCACCCGACTGTCCTGTTCGACACGGAGCGTCTAGCGATTGTGTGTGGCCGTTAGCCGTATGTATTCGTACAGTGTTTGACGACGGCTACAAGGTGGAAAGCGAAGTATGATCGCGTCGAACCGGTATTACGCGTTTCACTGCATGACACACGCGCTGTGTGCCGTGATTCTGGCCAAGCTTTATTCCACCTCATCGTTTTCACACGGCTTCTTTATCAGTGTGGCCGCCTTCGACATCGTACATGGTTACTACGTTTTGGTGTGGAGTAAGTCGGAACACACCCTGACGTGGCTAGGTACACTTTCTACGTTGTTGTGCACAGTCGGTGTCTGTTTACTCTTGTGGTTCACAACTTTGGAGCGTCTATGCGTGACGTAGTTCTTGACTCCACGCAGCTGCAAGCGGTCGATCTTCTTCGCAACGCACCGATCGGCATCGTGACCGGAGGCGCGGGTACAGGTAAGACGACGGTACTCAAAGAGGCGTTGAAGACGCTCCCGAACTTCGAGTTGTGCGCCCCGACAGGTAAGGCCGCACGGCGAATGCAGGAGGTCACCAACCGTGAAGCACGGACCATCCACCGTCTGCTTGGTTGGCAGCAAGGCAAGTTCGCGTACGGGCCTGGTGTCGGACAGCTTCGGCTGCCGACTGACGTCGTGATCTGCGACGAAGCCTCCATGGTCGACATTCGGTTGTGTGCCGACCTCACGGGTGCGCTCGACACCGGAACGCGAATCATCTTCGTCGGCGACGTCAACCAGCTTCCGCCTGTCGGTCCCGGAGCCCCGTTCCGCGACATGATCAACTCGAATACGGTTCCTGTCGTACGGCTTGAACAACAGCACCGTGCTGCGGCAGAGCGCTGGGTCTACCGGAACGCACCCAAGGTTCTGACGGGCGGACCTATCGAAACGGACGACATTGCCGACTTCACTTGGTACCAACTCGGCAAAGACGACGCACATCATATCAGTGACGTCGTATGTGATGTGCTCCGCGAAGAGCTTTCCAAAGGTACACCCCTCGACGATTTCCAAGTGATCTCCCCGATGAAGGTTCGGGCTGGGGGCGCCAACGAGTTGAACCGCGCGCTACAGAAGTCGTTCAATCCAACGGGTATGCGGGGTAGTGGTTGGCGTGTCGACGATGAGACGACGATTTTCGTCGGTGATCGCGTGATGCAGACCAAGAACGACTACATCCTCGACGTCTTCAATGGCGAGGTCGGTGTCGTGAAAGAGTTGACGGCGTTCTATGCCGTCATCGAGTTCGACGCATTTCGCACGATTCGCTACTCGCACACGCAAGCGCTTGGGCTGCAGCTTGCCTACGCGTGTTCGATTCACCGTTTCCAGGGCTCACAGTGTCCGCATGTGGTGGTGGTTTGCCATTCGTCACAGTCACGCATGTTGACGCGACAGCTCTTCTACACCGCCATTACGCGTGCACAGAACCGCGTGATTCTGGTTGGTGATAGGGGCGGTCTAGAAACGGCGCTTGCCACGTCGAAGGACGTCATGCGGCGTACGCGGCTGGCTGAACGAATCAAAACAGGGTTGGTGTGATCATGGGATCGATGACTGAAGTAGTTCGTAACTCTGGCGAGCGTTCGTGATCAATCTTGGTTGCGGACTACAAGGTCTGGAACAACTCCCTGCTGGGACTGTTGACCTTGTCTGCTCGGACCTCCCTTCTGGAGCTACACAGGCGAAGTTCGACAAACCTGTTGACCTCGAACGCTTGTGGCCTGCCGTGTGGCGAGCGTTGAAACCTTCCGGAGCAGCAATCTTCATGGCTTCCAACTTTCGTTTCGCAGCCACGCTCTACGCCAGCCAGAAGAAGTTTTTTCGCTACGATTTGATCTGGCAAAAGTCTCTCCCGACAGGGTTCTTGAATGCCAAGAAACAGCCGCTTCGTGCACACGAGTTCATCTTGGTTTTCAGTCGACGTCCAACAACGTACGTGCCGCAAATGGAACACGTTGGAATACCGATCCATGCTGCAACACGTACGTCGCAAGGTGAAAACTACGGCGTTGTCGCAACTGGAAAATCTCGTGCCGGTGCCCTCGATCGCTACCCTACGTCTGTTCGAACGTACGCGTCCGTCGGCACAAGTGCTTCCGAACGCGTGCACCCGCAACAGAAGCCGCAAGAGTTGTTACGTTGGATTCTTCGTACGTATACGAAGCCGAACGCTGTAGTTGTCGACCCGTGCTGTGGCAGCGGGAGCATGTTGACGGCTTGCATAGCGGAAGGTCGTCGCGGTAAAGGCTTTGAGATAGATCCGAGGTTTGTACGATGCCTATAGTCACCGTCAGAGCCAAAGAACCCGCACCGATCACGCATCGGAAGATCAACGTTATCCTTCCTGGTGTCGATACAGGTGCGAGTCCGTACGGCAGCACCAACTACAAGATGCTCATGGCGTGTCCACGTGAGTACGCACTCACGAAGATTGCTCTGCTGCGCAAAACAGCACTCGACGTCCCACTGACTACAGGCTGGATGTGGCACTACTGTCTGCAACGTTTCTACGAGACGATCTTGCAGCACCAGAAGAAATCGAATGCCCCGACGACAAGCGACGAGTTTGCGTTTGCGGGCCAGAAAGAAGCGATGGTTGCGGCCTACGATGCCATGAAGCCGTTTGAGAACGAACCGGGTTACGAGGATTGCGTCAACGACGTTCAGCGCATGCTCGACGGCTATTTCGAGCGTTACAACGGTGTCGATCGATTACGGATTCTCGCTATTGAAGAGACACTGACTTATCAAGGGTCGTTTCAGTATTCTGCACGCTTGGATCTTCTGGTCGAAGATCTTTCACGTGGTGGTATGTACGTGTACGAGCACAAAAGTGCTAGGGCGATCACCGCGGATCTGCTCAACAACTATCAGCTCGATCTCCAGATTCTTGGGCAGGTGTTCTTGCTGCTCAAGTGTGTCGACTTGAAACGCTATCCACCGTTTCGCGGTGTGCGTATCAACATCGCGACCAAGCATAAGACGCCACAGTTCGAGCGTGTGGACGTGCTCCCCTCCAATCGACACATCGAAGCGCTCAAGTCTTCGGTGACTGCGTGGAGCGCGTTGCGTAAGACGTACGAGAAGCTTGGCTGGCCGCAAGCGCTTGGGCACTGCGCTGGGTTCTCTCGCGGCTATAAGAGCTGCAAGTTCTTCGATCTCTGTCACGGACATCCGACACTCAGTGTCGACTATTGGACTAAAAACGAACCGCCCTTTGGTTTTGAACGTGGAGCTGTGTTGACAGACCACAACATCTCTGAGTAGCTTTCGAACTCCCCCGAATCGAAAAACAGCAAGGAGGGTGTATGCCACCCAAGAGTACAACCAGTCTATCGATGGACTGGTCGCACTGGTTTCTGTATGGGAACACTGGTGCGGGTAAAACCCGTTGTGCGGCGACATTCCCGTCGCCTGTGTTCATCCAGCCCAAGAACGAAGGGTCTACCACGTCACTGATCGACGTAGGCGACTTCCCGTTCTACGAGGCGACGTGTATGGAGGAGACCGCAACCAAGAACGGCAAGCCCGTGGGTGCGCCGGACGGTGTTGGCGGGTTGAACAACATCTTGTGGGAGCTGGAGACGCAGTATCGGAGCGCCCCGAACAAGTTCCCATACGAGACGATCGTGCTCGAATCGCTCACGCATTACAGCGATCTCGTTGTCGAGCAGTTGACCAACGGCAACAACAAAAACATGGACCAGCAACGCTGGGGCCAGTTGACGGCACACTTGCGCAACGTGCAGGCACGCCTGAAGAACATGCAGGTGTTCGTCGTGTACACAGCGCTCGCAAAGGTAGCGACAACGGATGCTGGGGTTGTTGTCGCGGGTGTGGCGCTCCCTGGTGCTGCTGCGCTCAAGCTCCCGAGCGCGTGCGATTCGATTGGTTACTGTGAAGCCCTTCCGGCTAAGCAGAACCAGTGGCACGGACGCGTGCACTTCAAGAAGTGCGGCCCGTATGATGCGCGGTCGCGCTTCAACATCCCCAAGCAGATTGACAACTTCGACTTCAACGATTTGCAACCGCAAGCCGTTGCTGAACTAGAACCCGAAACACAAACCACAGAATGAGGACACAGCCATGCCCGTGATGACTTTCAAAGCCAAGGACGCCCCCACCGGATACACCCCGATCCCGGACGGTACTTATTTGTTGGAGATCGAAAAGGTCGATCCCAACAAGGTCTCGAAGACTACGAAGGTTCCGCAGATGCAGGTGACGTGCAAGGTCGTCGAGGGACCCTACATCGGCAAGACCGCGACGATCTGGGCACAACTTGCAGGCAAGGGTGCGTGGGTGACGCGCGCCATCCTCGACGCTACGGGCGTTGACTACGAAGTGATCGAGTCGGACGACGTGGACGAAGAGGGCAACAAGCTCAACGACTACTCGTTCGATACCGACGATTTGCCGGGCACGTCGATGTACGCGGACACGTTCATCGACGAATACGAGGGCAACAAGAACAACAAGTGGAAGAACTTCAAGGCCGTGGAGGCGGACGAAGCACCCAAGGACGAGAAGCCTGCGGCTGCGGCCAAGGGGGCTGAGAAGGCGGCGGCATCGAAGGCGGCGGCACCTGCGGCAGCTTCGGCCCCTGTGCGTCGCGTGCGTCAGTAGTCACGTCGGCTGGGTAACACCAGCCTTTGCTGTCGTGAAAGCAGGTTCTGCACGGGCTTTCGTGGGATGGTCCCGCTACAGCTTCGCCCGTGTGTTGGTTCGAGTCCAATCGACAGCGCCAGCGAGACGAAACAGGTTGAGCACGTCTCGCCGCAAGAGACGTAAACAGGGAGAGGCGTTCAAGTGAAAACACAAGAAGAGATCGACAAAGCTGCGGCGGACATGCTTGCAGTGGTTGATGAGCATTTGACGCGTCTAAAGGCGTTGGCTGCCCGAGAACAGGTGCATGAGGTGGCGATTTCGACGCTCTACCGTGCGCAACGTTATCTACGTGGTGACGTAGGTTTTGCTAAAGCAGTGACGGAAACGGACATACAGAACGCGAAGACCATGCTTGACGGTGTTCTGCACAACTTGGCCGCGACGACACAGCTTGCAACTGTTGTAAAGTCGAAGATTGATCGCGACGCACTGCACGCACAGTTGAGTCGTTGGATCGACACCTTGGAAGGTACGTCGAAGATCGATAGCAGCGAATTTAGCGTGTGTGGTTTCACCTGCAGCAACGGTTCTTGGATATTCAGCATAAACGTCGAGACCTCGTTCCCGCTCTCGTGAGGGCTACATGCCGCGTGGTGATCTTACTTCCTTACCGCTTTACGGGCGTGAACTGGCAACGTGCGACACCTGCGAGCTGCAAAAGCAGTGTGATCGCGGCTCACTAGCGCACAGTTACCGTCCGAAGAACTTCAACGGACTCATGATCGTGGGCGAAGGTCCTGGGCAAGAAGAGGTTGCCCGAGGACGCCCGTTCGTGGGGCGAAGTGGAAAGCTCCTGCAAGCGATGCTCGATCAGGTCGGCATTGATTTTGAGCAGTGCTACGTCACCAACGCCACGCTCGGTAAACCGCCTCCGCACAAGAAAGCCTTCATGAAGGACTTTCCGAATGCGGTGACGTCGTGTTTGCCGCGGCTTGAGGCTGAGATCGCGGCCGTTCGCCCGCGTATCATCCTTGGTTTCGGCAGTGTCGCGTTGGCAGCACTCACGGGTTACGACGTCAAGAAGAACAAGCGCGTCGACGTCGAATGCTCTGAGTGTAACGAGCATCGGAAAATCGGGCCTGTGTTGCAGTGTGCGGGTCACCGTCTTGCCGAAGATGGGACCAATGCCGAGCCGTGCGGTGCACTGCACTTCTTCGAAAAGGGTGCACCGCTCTCGCCGGAACAAGTCGACCCCGACGAACTTATCGAGGTTCGTTCGCACTTGTGTCCGACATGCCTTTCGACGCGTAAAAAGTTGCGCCCGAAGATGATCAAGTGCTTGGCATGCGGCGGTCGCAAGTCACGCACCGAAGAAGTCTTCATCTTCAAGTGCGACTACACGATCAACGACGTAGCTGGCGCCGTGTTCACGCCTGCGAAGGAAGGCGAAGATCGTGCGCAGCACAACGTTGGTAGGTGGTTCGGCGAGCAAGGTGTCAAATACGTCATCAACACGTGGCACCCGTCGTTTCTGCTTCGCGACCAACAGTTCCATGCGGAGGCTGTCCTCAAGCACTTGCTTCGCGTGAAGCGGTTGTTGACGTCCGAGATCCGTTGGAAGCTCAACTACAAGGTGACCGCGAACCCTGCGGTCGTCCGCGACTTCGTTTTCGGATGGCGGCTCAAGGGCGGCCAGGCGCCCCACTTTTCGATCGACATCGAGACGCTTCCACGAACGGAAGTTGTACCTCCGACGATTGAAGGTGAAGACGTCACTGAGGTCACGCTTGACGCACGTAACCCCTATGAGGTCGGCAAGATCAAGTGCATTGGTATCGGCACGCCCGAGGCGCAACTTGTTGTCGACACACGTGACGTTGACCCGAATGATCCGAACGATCCGTTGCTCGACGTACTCGCGCGTTTTCTGACAGACGATGAAATCCCTAAGAGCTACCACAACGGCGCGACGTACGACATTCTCGTCAACGACTTGTGCTGGGGTATTCCGTGGGATCAGCAGGTCACAAGCTACGTAGACGACACGCTTGCGATGCATACGCAACTCTACCCCGATGAGCCGCACAAGCTGTCACACGTGGCGTTCTCCTACACGGATTCGCCCGCCTGGAAACCGCCACGCACGGCAAAGGGACAAGAGGTTCACGAGAGCTTCGAAGAGCTTGCGTTGTACAACGCGCGCGACGTCTATAATACGGCGTGTTCCCGTGTAGCCATGCATGCGGAGCTGAAGACTAACAAGCTGTCGAAGGTCGACGAAATCGATCGTGCGATTCGACCTATCGCCGTCAGCATGACGATGCGCGGCATGCCTGTTTCGCGTGAACGTTTGAACGAAGTCGCTGCCCGCGCAGCACAGCAGGTCAAAGAAGCCGAGGACAAAACACGTCGCATTCTAGAAGAGGCGCGGATCAAGGTCCCGGACAATAATTACGAAGCGTTCAATCCACACGCGCCCGCACAGCTTGTACCTGTGTTGTTCACAGGTGGGTTCGGGTTGCCGGTGCTTGAGACGTCGCAACAAACAGGTGTGGCATCGACCAAAGAGTCTGTGATTCACGCGCTACTCGGTAGTACGCGAGATCCGCAAGCCATCAACTTTCTCCGTGCGTTGCTCGACGTACGTGAGCACAAGAAGATCCAGTCGACGTACATCTCGGCGCTTGAGCCGAGTCCGCTCGACGGTCACGTGCACCCGCGTTGGAAGCCGTGGGGTACAAAGACAGGGCGTTTTACTGTCTCACCGAACTACCAGGCGTTCCCCAAGTGGTTACGCATTGTCATCGAAGCTATTACCGGCCGTAAGATCGTAGGTTCGGACTACGACCAGCTAGAGCTTCGTGCTTCTGCCGCCGTCTCGGGAGATCCCGTTCTCATCCGAAAATGTCTCACGGCTGACGACAAGCGTAAGCTGGAGCCGGATCATGACCCGCACTCCTTCGTAGCCGCACTGGCGTTTGGCGCTGTCTACACCAGCTTGTTGCTCAAGGACCCGAACTGTATCGCGAAGACCGCGTTCGTTTGCAAGTGCCAGACGTGCACGCGCAAAGCGCTAAGAGACCTCGTCAAGCGCGTCATCTACGGGCTGAACTACGGGTCGGGCGACGCCAAGGTCATCGAGGCGATCTACTCGAAAGGCGACTACCACGGCCCTGCTATCACGCTTGATATGGTTGCACGTATCCGCAAGTCGATCTTTTCGACATTCACGCAGATTCAACCCTGGCGTGAAGAAATCCTTGCCGAAGCCAACCGGACCTACGAATTGCGGTCGCCCATGCACGGGCGTAGGCGTGTGTTCCCGCTCGGGGAAATTCCGGTCACAGAAGCCTACAACTATCCGATCCAGTCATTTGCAGCCGACATGGTCAATGAACAAACCATCGAGCTGCATCGTCGATTACCCGACGTGGATAAGACCGCCTACATTATGGCGCAGGTCCACGACGCCATTTACGTCTATTGCGACGAAGACCGTGCAGAGAAGGTTTCGGCCCTCATGAATGAAGTTCTACCACGCTCCATCGTCTTGCGTGAAGGTGCGCCCCCGATGCACTTTTCAGCGTCGAGCTGTATCGCTGACAACTGGAAGGATGCAGCTTAGTAGTTTAGTCGTGGGAGGAACTGCGTCGTGAGTGGAGCAGCAAGCAAAACACCGGAGCAAAAGCTGACCGAAATCCGTGCCGAGCTTCGTCGGCGTATCCTCGACGCCGAGAACGCGAACAAACACGACTACGAGGTGATTCTCAAGTTGCAGGTTCGCTGCGAAGAGCGTCGGAGCGCAGCATCCGATCTTCGCGACATGTTGACGCTGGTGGACGGTGATGCCTGATCTCTTCGAATCTCAACCGCCCAAGCGGCGCGGGAGGAAGTGATGAACGACGACGAAGTTTCGTACTCGTGCCGCAATGGAACGTGCGGTCACAACGTCTGCCCTGGATGTGGGGCTACCCATGCTGTCCCAGCCGGCTATAGCTACTGCCGCTCGTGTACGTTTGGTCGCGACAGCCGCGAGGGTCGAATCGATAGAGCTTGGAGCATTACGTCCGGCAACTCGGACGAACAGAGCATGGCAGTCGAAGACGAGATTGTGCGCGTGCGTGAGGTCGACGATGCCTAACCCCCACCCCACCCTCGCGCGAGCGGCTGAGCTGTTGTCCGAGAACTGTCACCCTTGCTGCGACGAGTGCGAAGAGAAGTGCGCCCTCGCCGCCGCCCTGCGCACGCTCGTCGTGGTGGATGCGGGGGAGTTGGAGCGCCTTCGCGGCGCACTCGAAAAAAATCAACGCGCTGCGCAGCGACATCGTCGGCCGCCAGGCAATCGGATGGAGTCAGCATATCTACCCGCTCGTCGCCGCGCTAAACGAAGCTGGCTTTGAGGGTGCGGGTTACGCGGAAGCCCGCGCCTCTGCCAAGGCTGAAGATGACAAGCGGGCGTTGCTGGAGGCGAAGGCGCGGTGTTGGGATGCGGAGCTGCCGAGGCACTGGCCACACAACTCCTGCTGGGGGAAGTGCGACGTTTGTGACGACGCCCGTGACGCGTGCAGCGCCCTCGCCGCCCTCGAACGCGCGCAGGCTGCGCAGAAAGGCGGCGGGGATGACAGTCGATAAAGACTGCACCGAGGCGTGTGCAGCGATGCCGCGATGCGTGGCGTGCGGTCTCACGAAGAAGCCGTACGGCCGCGATGCACCGATGTCGTCGAACTTCTGCGACTGGGACTGCGCCGCGTACCGAGACGAGCCGAAGGCGGGTCATCTGTGGCCGGAAGAGTGGCGTGCGCACGTGGCCGGCGATCACAGCGCGTGCTTTCACGACGCGCAGAAAGGCGGCGGGGATGTCGGGTAAGAAGAAACTCCCGCGCTACGTGGTGCGCGAAGGCTTTCAGCGCCTCGCCGACCTCGTCGAGAGCGAGCGGGCGAAGGCGGTGGAGCAGTACAAGACAGCACTGTCTGAGCACATCTGGACCACAGCAGACAGTCTCAAGAGTGCTGGCGAGACTGAGGCGTCAGCTGCGCTGCGCAACCTGTGGATCGACGTTCGCGATGACAACTTTGGGAAGAAATGACGATGCTCTGCTCGTTTTGGTTCGAGGCGAATGCCTGCGCGTACGACAGACTCGCAAAGCAAGAGAGTGAAAGTGTAGAGCCGCGACCTTGGATGATTACGTGGGCACGCGCGTGTTCTGTGCAATGGCGTCGCGGCGCTATTCGAGTGCGAACACGTGAGTTGAAGAAGGGGGCAGACGATGACAGCTGACAAGCTACTCCCTACCCGACGCCTCGCGTGCCTGGACTACGACCAGCCCACGAAGGCAACGCTCTGGCCGGCGCCGACTTCTGATCACGAAAGCCTCGCGCACAGGCTACGCTATGACGAGCCCACGCGGGGCGACCTGTTGCACGCGGCGAGCGTCATGCTCGCCTACGAGAAGCTGATCAAAATGCCGCAGCGCCGAGCCGCGGTGGTGCTCGGGAAGCTGAAGAGACTTGTGGAGGCAGACGATGGCAGCTGACACCAAAACGACGAAGGCGGACGCGTGTTGCGCGCACAGCGAAGTGGAGCGTGTTGCACTCAAGAACGATGACGACACGTTCTCCGATTTCTGGATGTGTTCGGATTGCGGGACCCAGTTCGTTCCGCTAGCCGCCATCGCCGAGCACGCCGAGTCGTACCGAGTGCTTGAGGCTCGTCTTTCCGTCTACGAGTGCCTCACATGCGGCGCCTCGATCTACGGCAAGCCTCATCTGGAGCATGCAATCAACTGCGAACGGGCTGGGCAGGAGACGAGCGCGTGACAGCAAGATCAAAGATCGTGACCGACATCTGTGCCGTGTTCTACGGCGACGACCGCGAGTGGATGGCCGATAGCGATGAGGGCGGTGCGGTCGAGAAGCTCGTATCCAGGCATGTCGCTGCCGCCATCGCCGAGCACGAGGCGGCGATGCAAGCCTCCGCGCGCGATGCAGGTGCCGACTACGCTGTCCTTTCGCGCATCCTGGGCGAGTACGCCGCCGAGGAAATCAGCCTCGGAAAGGCGGTCGAGTCCATCCGCGACCTCTGCGGCGTGGTCGCCTCTCGACTGGCTGCGAAGCAGTTGCGTGACCATGCCGCCGAGCACGAGGCGAAGCCCACGCGCATCGACACTGGCGACGAGTGGACGACGCTCACGCTCGATCAGGCGATGTGCCACCTGCGCATGCTTGCGGCCGGAGCGGGTGACGCCGATCTGCGGGAGGTATCCGAGAGCGCGTTGCGTGATGTACTGCGCGCCGCGTATCGCATCGCCGAGCACGAGGCGGGGCGGAACGGATACGACTGCGCCTTCGCACAAGGTGTCCACGGTGGCGCTGAATGCGGCCGGTGCTTCGATTGCGTGAAGATGGAGAACGCGCGGCTTTATCGCGACCGCGCCACGCTTGTCTCGAAGCTCGAAACGGCCGAGCGCACCATTGCGAGTCAGATGCGCGAGCACGAGGCGGCGAAGGTGCGTGGCGAGGACGACGAGAGGTTCTCGGCTGTGCTGGAGCATCTCGACGATTCCACCGCCGACGAAGAGCCGGTGCGCCTGAGCGGAGACGAGTGGAGCGCGGTGCGTTACGCGATCAAGCGCATCCGCTCCCTGCCCGACGAGCGGGAGATGCGGTTGTTGCGGCTGAAAGCAGCCGTGTGCGACGGGCTCGACGGGCACCTCTGCTCGTGCGACCTCGAAGCCGAGATGCGCAAGGAAGGTGGTGGGTGATGAATAGGCTTTTTCACAAGCGACTGTGCTACTTCGAGCCGTTCGATCGAATCGAGCTTGTCGTGGTTCCTCGATACAAGACCAGCGGCCTAAGCGGGGACGAGTGGCGTCAGCATGTAGCGATTCGCTTCTACTTCAAGGGGTCGCTCGTGCACGAAGCGAGCGGGCGCAGCATGCAGGACGCGATCCTTTTGCTCGGCCGCGAGTTTTTGGAGAACACATGTCCGATCCCGAAGAAGGTGATCGAGCGCGAAAACGGCAGCTGCGATCAGCCGTCGTGCGAGGCCACGGCGGTCGGCCGATACCTACTCAAACGCGAGTTCTCGAACCGCGGGGAAGCTCTGGACCCGTCAGACTCCACACTCCATCGTTATCGGCGATTTTGTGCGAAGCATGCGATGCGCGGCGACTGCGGTCGTGAAGATTCAGATCGCAACTACGAGCCTATGGACGGACTTAGGCCCGATGCATCCACGAATACTGAGAACGCGCCATCTGACGTGATGGTCGTGGATGTGTCCGAGTTACTCGGCGACATCAGCGACCTCGGTGGCAAGGGCGGAGTCGACGCATGACCACCCCTAACCAACGCGCGGAGTTGTTGCCGTGTCCGTTCTGCGACGGCGCTCCAAAGCTGAGCGAAGTTAGCACGACGCGGCCGCGATACCGGGTTGCGTGTGTAGCCGTCGATTGTCCGATGGAGATCGTTGTCACGCGGGACTGCTACTCCGCGGATGAGGCGGGAGATCTGTGGAACACGCGCGGAGGGAAGCGATGAGCGATCAAAACAAACCGATTTGCCACGACTGCCCAATCGGCGGACGCGATGGAAGTGGACCGATCTGCGCGCGCACCGACGAGTGCGATCGCGAGTGCGAGGAGGATCTGCGGGTGTTCGACGAGGAGCGCGTTCGGTACAGGCGCGAGCTGCGGTGGCATGCGTTTCGTCGCAACGCGTTCATGTTCGCGCTCGGCTTCTTCACGGCGCTCGCAATCACAAGGTGGATGCCATGACCGACCAATCTCGAGAACAACGCCTCGCGGCAATCGAGGCGCGAGAGAAGGCGGCGACGCCGGGGCCGTGGAACCCGCGTGTCATCGATGAGTCTGCGATCCAAGTCGCCGAGTACGACGGCGACTACAAGGCGCGCCGAGCGCGCATCGATGCCGACGCCATCTTCATCGCCGATGCCCGCGAAGACGTGCCGTGGCTGTTGGAACGCAACGCGGAGCTGGCTGCGGAGGTTGAGAGGTTGCAGGCGGCCGCGCGCAGCGTGAAGCATCAGATCGACGCATCGAACGAGCATCTGCGCTCGCTCGCGCAGAAGGTGATCGACGGCGACGCGGAGGGCGCGCTTCGCTCGGCACGCGCGGCGCTATGTGGTGTGCGACCGGCCGAGTTGGCAGCGAAGGATGAGGCTCTCGCGCGCGTCACGGCGGATAGGGATGCGCTAGCACAACACGCGGCGGCGAGCGATGCGGCGATCAAGTCGCTGTATGAACAGCTCGTCGCCGAGCGGAAGTATAGCGCGGAGTTGGAGCGTCGTATGGTCGCCAACGCCGGGAGCGCGAGAAACGAGCGGGCGCCGCGCTGGATTCACGTTTCACGCGCGACGGGCTTCGGCAGCACACGCGCGCAGGAGCTTTGCAGGTCGGTAGGCTTCGACCCGGACGAGATGGTCGGCGGCGATGGCGCCGCCGAGCGTGTGCTCGTAGACGCCGCCGAGCTGAAAGCACTGCGCGAGGACGCGGCCAACTGGCGCGACCCGATCGCGGCACTCAATCGGAAGCTCGAAGCGCTGAGCAAAGCGAAGGCACCGCCGCCGTCAGCTGACACGGGGGAGCGCGAGCCATGAAGATCGTAGTCGTCACCGGCTCGCGGGAGTGGAATGGCGATCGTGCCGCGATGGCGCGCGAGCTTGGCGATTTCGATTTGCTCGTGGTCGGCGATGCGCTCGGGGCCGACCTCGCTGCTGTGAACATCGCAAAGAAGCGCGGGCTCGACCACGGCAACGGCATCTACGCGTTCTACGCGGCTGACTACGGCAAGTGGCCTTCGTGCGGCCCGAAGCGTAACAGCGCGATGGTGAAGTACGCGGCCGAGTGCGTGCAGGCCGGCCACGACGTTAGGTGGTTCGCGTTCCCGCAGCGAGGCGCGGCGAACAAAGGTACCAACGACTGCATGCGCAAGATGAAGCGCGCGGGCGCAACCGTGCGCGTGGTGGAGGGAGGGGCCGATGGCAGGTGACAACATCTACTGCAAGTACTGCGGACTACTAACGCCGCGTGCACCGTTTTGCGTGCACTGCGGAAAGCGACCGGAGCAGGATAGTCATGCCAGCTGACACGAACAGATTACACGAAAAGCTTCACCTCGTGCTCGTGCGCGATGCCAAGGACTACGGCCCGTGGGGGGATGTTGAGCGCTGGAGCGATCCGGACGCCGCGTATCCAGACTGTTCTGCCGACTGCAAACACGCGGCGTGGCTTGAGGGCGCAGCCGGATCGGACTGGTGCGTGTGCACGAACCCCAAAAGTCACCGCGCTGGACTGCTTACGTTCGAGCACCAGGGCTGCCAGATGTTCGACCGTGCGCGGAAGGGAGGGGCTGGGGAGTGACCGCTCCGACCAACCCGCCGATCCCGCGTGACGTCTACGAGGACGTGCACGCGCTGTACTCGCGCAACTCGGTCGGGTGCTGCCTGCACATCGTGCTCGACGACGGCAACGTTGACGAATCGTCGGTGAGCTTTTGCGAGCGGTACGCCGAGAAGCGGGGCCACGATTTCTGCCTGCAACTGCGAGCCGTGAAGGTCGTGCTACGCGACAATGCGTTGTGAATAGGTTTTACAGGTATCTCGTTGTGTTCCCGTAACAGGGAGAGTTGACCGTGTACAAGTTGATACTATCGTGTGTGCTTCTCACAGCGTGTGCTTTTGACAGCCGCCCGTATCAAAAAGACTCTGAAGATGCTGGCGAAGACGTGGTGGACGCGGAGACACCTTTTGACGGACCTGGTTACGTCGATGTGATCTGGGGCGATTCCGGTATCGATAGTGAAACACAGGATAGTACGGTGTCACAGCTCGACGCCAAGCTACCGGACGACAGCGCCACAACAGACGCTGCGCCTACCAAGGTTGATGCCGAAGAGCCCGTCGCGTTGAAGTCTGCTTGCGAAATGTGTACGCAGGATGCTGAGTGCGCTGACGGCTACCTGTGTGTGTTTCGAAAGTTGGATCTTGATCGGCGTTGCTTCCCTGCGTTAGAAGGCGGCGCTATCCCCTCGTGTCGGCAGGATTACGAGTACGGCGACGACTTGGCAAACGTCGGTTTCGTCAAGGACTCGTACAACGGAGGCACACGGGACGTTTGCGTGTGTTTCCCGTACAACGGTGTAACTTGTGACACTTGGCTTGCCTCGCACCCGTAGCCGATTCGATACAACCCCTCTAGCGGCCGTATCCTAGGATATGCTAGTCTCCGCGAATGGAGAAAATCCAGTTTCGCGCTGACGACGAGATAATCGCGCGTCTCGACAACTTCATCGATCAGCTGCAGGCGCAGGGATTCGAGCGTGTAAGTCGGTCGACAGCCGCACGTCTTGTATTTCGGCAAGCCCTCGGTATCGAGGGTGACACAGCTGTCTCACAAGAGGTGTTGCAGCAGTTATACGGGCGCATCTACCGCGCCATGTACGCGGTGAAACAAGACCTCGTAGAGCGCGTTTCAGCCTACCTACAGCTCGACGACGAGGCGTAAAATGCCGCACGTTCGTCGTGACTGGAGTGGGCTCCCTGAGCCTGCCACGACGCTCTTGCATCGTTACGAAGGGCTCGTGCGTGCGCAAGCGGGAAGCTACCCAAACCACGATCAGGACGAAATTCGGAATGTCGGGCGTCTAGCTGTCCTTGAAGCGCACTTGTGTTTTGACGCCACCCGCGGCACCACACAGATGCAATGGGTTCGGCATGTAGTACATGCGGCCATGCAACGCTTTGCCGAGCAAAGCGACAGGTTAGTGCCGCGCGGGCGGTTCGAAGTTTACGGTGACACAGCAGATGAAGTTCACGAGCTGGATGAACTACGTCAGAAGCTGTTTGAACACATGTATGTGCTGACGCCGCGTCAGCAAATTATTGTCCAAGGTCGCTTGCAGGGCGACTCGTTTTCAGAGATCGGCGCCGCAATCGGTGTCAGCGTACAACGTACGCACATCGAATACCGCAACGCGATCGATCGGCTCCGCGCAGAATTACGACTTGGGCAGGAGTGCTGAAATTCGGCCCCAGGCGCCGCCAAGAACTGTAGTCACAGCTGTTCGCGTCTCGTTGGAGAGTGCCAACCTGTCGCATACGACGTAGCCAGCAACGATGCCGAGGGCGCACAAAAGGTGGATACCTGTTTGAACCAAGGTCGTGTGTAGCTTCGTAGTCATGGTTGTCGCCTTCCGCGGATAGGACGTGTTGGAACTTCGTCGTCATCTTCCCAGACACCGCTAGGGGCACGGCTTGTTGGTGTCAGATGTTCGTGCACTTCGCGTTGACCTGCTTGAAAGCGTGAATCGTCGTAACGCTTGAGTATGTCGGCGGCACCGCACGTCTTGAGGTCGGCTACCGTAACACCCCAAGGTGTCAAACACTCTTGCAGCGAGGTCAAGAGCAACTCGAACTCGGGGGCGGCACGGAGGTATTGGGACGACACAGGTTCACTTCTTCTTTCGAATGTCGTCGAGCGAGGTTCGGATGTAGCCAATTTCTGCGTTGATCAGTCGGACGTCGGCTTTGATGTTCTGCACTTCCAGAAGGACACTCTTGTCGTCGTTCATTTTTCGAACGGCGGCTTTTAGCTCGACAATCTGTTCAGCCTGGTTGATGCGCGCCTCTTCCAATGAGGCAAAGCGTGCGACGCCCACAGCTAGCGTAACGAAGATGCCGAGCCATGCCGAGATGTTTCCCGCGCTCACGTGTTGCCCGTCGGGATAGGGAGGTCTTCGCTGCGCAACCAACGCTTGAGCCACTCTTCGGTGTAGTGGCCTGGGCACGTCGACTTACCTTCTGCTGTCGAAAAGTTCTGTGCGATCGAGTGCCACGCGATCGGATTTTTTCGATCCAGTGTCGGGATCGACAAGAGCGCTCGCAACGCGACGTCGCCGCAAACCACTTGGTTGCTCGACAGCGGCTCGCCGTCTTTGCCGTGGTTGCCTTGGAAACACAGCCCAAAGCCGTGCCGGTTGGCAGATCCACCTGTTGACCAACAAACGACGTCATTGGGGTTCATGCGCAAGATCACGCGACGGCCTTTGGAGTCGAGCAAATCCTTGTAAGGGATCCACCAGTGGTAGGCGGCACCGGGGAACTTGTCCTTCGTCTGCATAACGTCGTAGCGCGACGAGTTGATTGCCCCCGCTACGCCGTCAACCCCGAACGCCCCCGAGTGGTGGACGTAGATGCGTTCAATCGGCTGCGTCCGCTTGGCATACCGCTTCGTGGCATGGCGCACCATCAGATGCGAGACGTCCCAGAGAACCACGTCAAAAGACAGTTCGCGCTCGAACGGTTCGATCACAGGCTGCGTGTCGTCCAATTCTTCGGGGGTGTACGGACTTGTCACGATCCACCTGTATCAACTAGACTACTGTACAGATCATGGAAATGGAAGCAAGCCCACAAGGATGTCTACCCTGCCAACTGCGTGGCACTCCTGCAGAACAGGGCGCGTACGACATCAAACGCGACCTAACCGCAGGTACGACGGCGTTTGCCTTCCCACTTGGGTACCACTACTTGGCGCCCAAGAAATGGAAGCGCCTAGGCAAAGCGGGCAACGTCGCGACAGTGGTTGGTCTGTACTTCCTGACCAGCTGGATCTACGGGAAGGTGACTACGTGAAAGCTCGTAAGCGTGTTCGTAGGCGTGAACAACGTGTACCACGCGATCTCTTGTTCGACCGCTACGGGGAAGACCCGGAAGACGTTCACGCACGTACGGTACGCGCGGCAGGCTTCGTTTTACGGGAACTGCGTAGCGACACGTTGATCGACGACATCGTCAGCGGTAACTCGATGCTACTGCACTAGTCATTACTTACGTCGAGCCCGTGCACGCGCCTTTGGCTTGCGTCCTGCAAATGGCATCGCCGTAGCTGCCAAGCCTGTGCCCTTACGCTTCGGAGCCGCAGCTGCCGCCAACAACTTCTGTCGACGGTGCAGTGCGTACAAACCGCCGCCTGTGATGGCGATTACGCCGCCGAGAATGATCCACGGCATGTAGCCGTGACGCGTGGAGGTCGACGCTTTCAAATCGACGTTGGATTTGGGCGCCTTCTGGATCAGCGCCTCTACCGCCTCGATGTACGCCTGCACGTTGGCACCAAGGTTATCGAGATCGCGCGCGACACTGCTGGACGGATCCTTGCGTTGGATACGCCCGTCCAGGTCTTTGGCCAACGCCTGAAGCTCTCCACGGCGCGTTTGCAGCCCGGCAAAGGTTTCTCCCGCCAGCGTAGGGTCGACCAACATGTTCAGGCGTTGGTAGGCCGTTTCCGTGTCGGAGCGGTACTGGTCAAGCGTGAACGCCAAACCTTCATAGTCCGCCAAGTTCTTGGCGGGGGTGCCCGCGGCAATGCCATCGCTGACAGATTCGGTTTCGTGGATCGAGACGACTTCGCCCATGGGTGTGGAGACTATCACAAGCGATACAGCATGTGGTAGGGTGTTGCTCGTGCCGAGTCTTTTGACCCCAAATTTACGTCGCCCCTACGCGTCTATCGTGGCAGGGGATTTTCGGTATCAACTGACACCCGAAGACGTTTTGTGGGCGGCACGTGCTGCCGTATTCGAAGGTGGGGAGCCTGCGGACGTCCTTTGGACGCTTACGCAGCGTTTTGTGCTGTTGCGGAGCAGTTACCCCACATTCACACAGTTCGTACGAGCGTTCTCGCAGCCTATCAACCCCATTTGGGCTGCGGACGGCACGATGTGCGCACCTGGGGGTAAATACGCAGGGAAGCCTGAGTGTAGCCCTGAACGTCTTGCCCGCCGTGCGCGAGCGTCAACCATTACCTGGCACGAGCTGGAGCAAAAAGCGCCGAGTACGGTGGTCATCGTGCTTGCCTGGGCCAACGGTCACCTGCCGAACCCTTTGCCGCGCGCTACCAACTTCGCAGATCAGACGGTCGCCGCGTCGTATTTGTCCGAGAACCCGACTGCCAAAGCGATCAAGACTGCCGGCAACGTCTATATCGTCGAAGCTGCCGCACAACGTTGGGCGCAAAACCACGTTACGATGCGCAGCTATGACGGCTCGTTTGCTGATGCAGACGGTACAAGCAGCGGATCCAAGGTTTCCCAGTTTGGGCGCGTTGTGTGGCGCTCGCTGATCCGACCCTTTACGAGTCGCGCATGAAAACTACCCTCACGCCCAAGCAAAAAGAGCGTCGCCGACGCTTCAAACAGATCGCCCTGTGGACGGGTGTGGGTCTGACCACCTACGAACTGTTCGTGGCGCTGGTTATTCGCCGCCAGCGCAAGCGCGACGTGTACAACGCAGCCGTCGAGCGTGCGAACCAGACGCAAAAGCAGCTCGTGGTCGTGGGCTCACCTGACGGCGGTGTCGTCAACCGATTGGTAGGTCGCGACTACGAATGTGGCGACCTCTGTGTCGACGATCGTGGTTGCCCCAAGTGCCAAGTACAAGCTGTAGCTACGCTCGACAAGGTGTTGCCGACGTTCCCCGACAATTCGGCCGTGATCTTCGTCTCGGGCACGTTGGAGAAGGTACCCGACGTTGAAAAGGTGCTTGCTGAATTGCAACGCGTCTCCGGAGGAGACCTCTACATTGCCCACGTCGAGCCGTGGACACTGACGGCGTTCTTCACGCCAGGTGCCAAGCGGCGCATAAAATCGGCGCCGCCCGTCAGCAATCACGTGACGTGGAGTACGCTGTGGTGGCGCAAGGCTGATCCTACACAGAGCTTCGAGCTGAAGCGTTTGCCGACGGGCGCAAAGCAGAATCGCTTGCCGCTGCCGGAGATCGCCCCGTGAGTGCGCTCACACCCGATGCGCGCAGGCTTGTTGCTACAAGCGGCGCCAACGTGATCTACCCAGCCGTGACCGAAGAAGAGCTGGGCAACGAACAACTCTTGCTCGACAACTACCGTCGTACGATTGGTGCCAAACGCATCGCCTACGCCTGCTTAGGCGGTACGATGCTTTGGTGGCTCTACGACTACTTGCGGGTGAAGTGATGCTCTACGCCGGAACCCGGAAGCCTGCACGCAGTAAGCCTGTGTTGCCGCTTGCGGCGGCAGGACTTCTCAGCTTGTGGATCGTCTGGCGTGTCGTCGCCAAGTAGCTACCACTTCAGCTCCAAGAACAACTTGCACCACTGCCACATGCACCACGCGGCGAGCGGGGCGGTTGTGAGTAGCATCGAGACCATGCCGAGCGCGCCAACGATTACCACAAGGTCTAGGTCAGCGCGCTTTCGCTCCAATGCCCACGCCAGCACAAACAGCGACGTCGGCAAGAGCAGCGCGGTCGCAGCAAGTGCGAGTATGCTCATCACTTCACCTTGCGCCCTTTGCAGACACTGCACGCGGGGGTCGGTACTTTCAGACGAAAGAGACCGGCTGATCTAACGGTGACGGGTCCAGCTTTCTCGCGACCAGTACCTTTGCATGCGGCGCAGGGTTTCTTCGAACGTTGACGGGGCATCACCGCACCTGCCGATAGAACGCGTTCGCCGTGAACGTTGAGCACACAGCGTGCACCCAGCGCCCTTCACTTACGGCGCGCGCGGCAATCACGTGGTCTCGAAGCCGTCGATCTCGGGCGCCCCAATGGTCGGCCCCGCGGCAGGGGCTGCGCACCTCGCCGGCAAGCACACGCCGGACGTATTTGCGAAGTGCCGCCCAACGTCGATTGAACACAGCATTTTTACCTGGGACATCGCCGTCTGGGTATTCGCGAATCTCGTTCGCACGCGTACTGCCCTTGTCTAGAGCGCTGTACTCGCGCAGCACTTCGATCCACGGGCGCTTCACGCGCGCAGCTCGGCGCTTCGCTACGTCGACCATGGCTACGCAGTCGTCACGCCGCCATGTAGCTTCTAGGTGACAGACTTGTGCTGTGGTCAGCCCTTCATCCGCAGGTATAGCGACAAGAAGATCGAGAAAGAGAATGAACGCGATCATGCACGGACCTTTGCACGTTTCTTCTTCGATTTGGGGGTCGCGGCGTTTGCCTCCAATTGTTCACGGGAGGCTTGCGTCAAACCGCTGAACCATAGCGTGTCGAGGTCGTGTGCAACGTAGGCCGTCGCCGTATGGATTGAACCGTGGCGCTCTTTCCCCTGTGGGTCGGTACGTAACAGCGTTACGGCAACAAAACGCCCGTCCTTCAGCTCTACGACAAGCACCTGCGTATCCCCGTAGACGGGCGACTTGTAGCGGCAGGCGGCATGGACTTGCGTGACATTCTTCCACATAAGTCCGCGTAAGTCTTTGCGTTTTGAGTTGACGGCGACGTAGGCTTTGAGTGGGAAGTCGTCCTGCGCCAGCGTGAAGGCGTCAAAGAGGCTGGCCCAGGTATCCGCCTCCCGTTTTCGAGCTGCGGCAGTCGCCAAGTCCTTCTGTACGACGAAAAGTCTGTGGGGCACGGATAAATCCTTTCCAAAGGGGTTGATGAAATAGCTAAAGCGTTCGACACGCAACCCCTGTATCTTTCTTGCTGCACGCAGAGCCCTTTCGTGCTCGCGTCCCTACCTGCGGAGTCGCCCCATGCAAGCCCCCTCGCAATTCAACCTTCCGACCCTCCTACTCACCGATCCGGCGCACTACGCGACCCCTACTAACGTCTTTCGCGGTGGAACGTTCACAGCTTTCGTCTCAGGTTACGTGTTTGCCGGCTCGACACTCGTAGTGCATCTATGGGGTAACATTGACACCGCGACGTTTACAGGATGGCGTTTCTACTTTGATACCGCCGATGGCCAGGTAAAGGCGCAGATCGGCAACGGTTCAAGCATCGAGACGTTGACGCTTGGAACCGCCGACCTTTCTGGCGCGTACTTCTTTGCGTTTCTGTCCGCAGACGGCACAAACGTGACGTTTTCGATCAACGGTGTCGGCGCCACATTTACGTTGAGTAACCCGTCAACGCAGTGTATGGGCGGTGTGTGTTCACTCGGCTATGACGTCAACAACGCGCGTGATCCTTCCGGTTCCACACTTGTACTCACGTCGTGTGGCTACGGTGACACACCGCTAAATCTTGGTGTGTTTAGTTACGCGTTTTCGCAACTGTACCAGGGCAACGGTTTGCTCTCGCCCCTTGTGACAGCCGAAACCCTTAAAAGTACAGGCTATCGCACGTTGTTTGAAAACGACGGTGATCACCCACCTACAGCTTATGTCTCCGCGGCACGGCCAACCTGGACTCCGTACGCTACAAAAGCTGGTACATGGGATCTGACACTGACGGCAGCAAATCTTGTTGACGCTAACATCGTATCGTTTGCGGGCGCGTACAACTCGCCAGGCGTCGGTAGCGGCAATACGCCAGGCAGCGTCTCGCTACAAGACGCGTACGACGGCGGCAACACGATCGCCATTGCCGGCGACACGCCTGTAGAGATCTCCAAAGGTGGTGACACACTCCTTAGTGTTGGCGCTGTCGACTTTCCACAAGCAGGTTTATCCGCCACATACCTCGGATCGCCTTCCGCGACCGACGCAACACAATTTGTGAGTGTTTTGCTGCATGGTGCGCCTGGTTTCAGCGACCCTGCCGGTGCACCAGGCGCGGGCGGTTTCGTTGCAATTTCGACGGGCAAAGGCGGTGACGGCGGGTCAGGTACGCCCACCGGTGGCGTCGGTGGTGACGTCATGTTTCGATGCGGAAACGGCGGTGCCGCAGACGTAGGCGGCAGCCCAGGTACCGGCGGATATTTTCAAGTTATAACGGGTGACGGTGGTGTTGCTACGACAGCCGGATCTGGCGGCGTAGGCGGCAGTGCACAAATATCGACGGGTCACGGTAGCGCTTCGGGTGCCACAGCGGTTGGCGGAGTAGGTGGTCGCGGTGGCCACGTTGAACTACTCACGGGCGATGGTGGCCTTGGTAGTAACGCTGACAGCCTCGGCGGTGCAGGCGGCAATCTGTACTTCACATCAGGTGACGGCGGCGATTCGCAAGGCGTTGGCAACGACGGTGGTTACGGCGGTGACGTCATCTACAACCTAGGTGATGGCGGCGAGGGAGTCCTGGGTGGCAGAGGCGGCAACATCGCACACATCACAGGTGATGGCGGCATAGGTACCGCGACAGGTGGCGCCGGTGGATCGCTTCAACTAGGTACCGGTAACGGCGGTGGTGGTGCTACGGGTGGTGTTGGTGGGGCCGCCACCGTATACGCAGGCACAGGCGGCGTCGGCACAACGTTGTGTGGCGATGGCGGTAATTTTACGCTGAGTGCTGGAAGCGGCGGCACAGGTCCCGCCAGCGAAGGTGGTGGTGGAGGCGTTTTTATCCTGACTGCCGGTGCTGGCGGCAACACCAACGGTGTTGCGGCTGACGGACGCCCTGGTGGCACGATGACGATCGCAGCCGGCATTGGTGGCGATTCCGACACGCAAGCCGGTGGCGAAGGCGGCGAGTGTTTTATCAGCTCGGGTGGCGGCGGTGTGGGTGCAACGGCCGGCGGTGCTGGGGCACTCCTTACGTTGAAGGCCGGCAACGGTGGCAACGGCGGTGCTGCAGGCGGTGACGGCGGCACGGTCGACATTGATCCCGGTCTTGCAGGTAGTGGCGGTGGAGGTACCAACGGTGAAATCAACCTCGGACAGGGCGTCGCGCCGTCGGCGGTCAACCTGGCAGCAGCAAATCTGATCCTGACAAACGTTGCGACCACGGGTAATGCGGCCAACGCTGTGATCGACGCAGGCACCGGGCAGGTGCAACGCTCTACGTCGCTCTCGCGCTACAAAGACAACCAACGCGCGCTCGACTTCAACACAAGCGCTGTCTACCGCCTCGTACCCAAGAGCTACGAGAGCAACCTCGATCGTCACAAGGACGGTACGCCGATCACGCAATTCGGTCTGGTAGCCGAAGAGGTTGCCGCGGTACTTCCGCAACTCGCCGAGTACACACCTGAAGGCGAGCTGACGGGTGTGCAATACAGCAAGCTAGCTGTTGTACTGCTCGCAGAGCTGAAGAAGCTGCACGCGCGAATCGAAGAGTTGGAAACGAAATCGTCAACATAAGGTGTTGATGAAATAACCGTTGCGCCGGCCCTTCGGGCCTGCGTAATCTGTATCTGTCTGCAAAACCAACCCCCCAAGTCCCTACCCAGGGCAACCCCGGACCCGGCGAGGTCAGTCTCCTGATCTCCCGGTCCGCGGTCTTTATCGCAAGGTGAGGTCCCCATGTTTGCACTGCTCCGCAACTTCTCCACCACCAAGTTCTACGAAGCTGCACAGGCCGGTGCACTCACGGGTGCCGCGCCGTTCACGGCCGGTGTGCTCTTCAGGACCGGACTCGTGATCCCCGCGAACACGGAATATCTGTTCGGTAACGCTCCCGAAGCGGCTACTACGGGATTGTCGTTCCGACAGTTGATCACTACGGGTCAGTTCCAGGCGCAGCAAGGCACGACGATCCAGAATTCGGGTCCTGTCGACACAGCGCAGGCTGTCATGGCCGACGCGACGGCGGATGCTTCTGCACAAGCGCTTGCCAACAGCTACAAGTCGACGGCACTTGGTTCACAGCCAGTCACTACCGACGACGTGCGTACTTTCGACACGCCGAAGCCGAGCCACATGGTGTTCGCCGTGATGGTGGTCGACGGCGCCAACCAGCTGCTCTACATCAACGGTCAGCTGGTCAAGAGCTTGGGGCGCAGCACGACGTTGTCGGCAGAAGCCTTCCGTATCGGTCTGGCTCCGGATGCGACCAACATGCCGTGTGTCACTACGGACATTGCCGGCTGCTTCTACCACTCGGCAGCACTCACGACTCCGAACGTGGCGTTCCTACAGGCCGCGGCTGTGGCGGCGCAGGACGTGCCGACTACGCTCTCGGGCTTTGGTGTGCCGTCGTCGCCGACGCTCGACTACGTGTGGAGCGTGAAGACGGGCAACCCCGACTGCCGTGCTTCGTGGGTGAGCCGGGGTGGTGCTACCACGCCGATCACCATGACCCGCAACGGAACCTGGGTGCCTGCGAATACGTCGGTGGCGCAGGCGGACGTCTACGCGGCCGACTACCCCTGGCTCTGAAACACACCCCGTACCGCTTCGGTGATACGGTAACGGGGGGCGCTTTCTTCGGAGGGCGCCCCCAGTTTTTTTGTGGGAGGGTTTGTGGCCAAACGCAAAACGAAGAAACGCAAGCTGCGTGCACGTACGATCTACTGTGTCGAGAAAGAATACAGTGACTTCTCGACGGTCTTACAGTGCTATACGCACAAAGAAGATGCGAAACGTGTCGCCAACGCCAACCTCGACACGTTCCTTCGCACCAAACGCCTGTTCGCGCGAGGCAAGTGATGGCGATCAAGCGGAAGAAGATCACAGCTTGTGAAGCCAAACAGCGCTTGAAGCGTCTGGGCGTAGACGTCGACAAGCGCGACTACTTCGAGCTGGGGAGTAGTGCCGTGGACGACGTCCTTCGCGTCGCCAAGGCGGCAGGCTACCGCAAGCGGAAGGACGCACCCGGTTCGAAGGCACGCATGTTCTACCAACACCTCGGACGAAAGAAGTGCCGATGACCGCCCAAATCCGTCTGTTCGTGCTCGCTGTCGCCGCTGTAGGCGTTTCCTGCGCGTCGGCTACGCCGTACATCCCCGTGATCGCCCAAGCCCTCTCGCTGGCGGCTGAGGCGGCCAAACAGCACGGCGCCGAGCTGGACAAGGCTCCCGTCACCTGCGAACACGAGTACGACCCCAAGACCCAGAAGCTGTTGTTCCTTTGCGAAGCCGATCTCAGCGAGGCCAAATGACGCTTTCGAGCGCCCAACGTCGCGCCCAGAAGGTCTGCTGAATGGGCGAGCGTGCGTCACTCAACACGCTCTTCGTACTCGTCGTGGGTGGACTCACGGCGGTTGTCGGCGCAGGGGCGTACGCAGGCTACCGTGCGGCAGGCCGCGCGAAAGGCGGCAAGGGCCTTCTGTACGCGGCCGGCGGTGCAGGCGTCGTCATCGGCGGGTTAGTGCTCTACAAACGCCGTGTGGATAGGCAAGAGGTGACGTTTATACGACCGTTTGACGATAACGCTGCACGTAGGTGAGCCGATGATCCCCACGAACAAGATGCTCCTGAACTACACCCTGGCAGCGGCTGCAGGGGCGTTCGTTGGCTACAAGGTCTCCACGAAGCATCGTGGCCAGGGCGCAGTGTTTGGTGCCGCAGTCGTTGCCATGCTCTACGGCGTCACCAAAGAGCGCGTTCTAGCCGCTTGACGGCCCGTCACAGGCTATCTTCCAGCTGTTCGAGTGCGGCAAGGATGTGCTCAACAGTAGCTGGACCAAAGGGTTGTGTTTTCTGGCACACACCTGCACGGCGTACGTGCTCCGCGAACACCCCTCGTGCAACCAACGCTTTGGCGTCGTGGAACCCAATTTGTGCGTGGAATGACACACCGTCGCCAAACTGTACCTCGCGTTGAAGGTGCTGTACGCCAGCAAGCACGTCGCCAGCCTTGATCGCAAGGTCGATAGCTTCACAGAGCGTCTGTTCGTGATCGCGCAAGTACGGTCGTGCGTGGTCACGCATACGACGTGTAAGTTTTGTCACGGTCACGGTCGGTACCAGAACATTGAACGGAGGAAGTCGGCGAAGGCTTTGTACACACCTTCTGGGTCTTCGCAGCGACGCTCTTGGCCGTTCAACGTCACGAAGAAGCCCCCGCTCGTTATCCGCAACGCGACGGTGTTGTCGGCCTTGTGGAACCGAATTTCGCCGTCGAATTCCTGTCTTACGCCTTCCGCAGCTTGTCCGGCGTAGAAGACAATGTCTCCACCTTTGACCGGGTCTTTGGCAGTCAGCACTGGAAGCTGTCCGGGGCTTTTGTCTGTCATTGTTCTCCGGCTTTCCGTCGAGAAAGAGGTCTGGCCCGAGGTCGTCGGACGTGTTGTCTGTGTGTACACAGAGTGACTTTCACGGGCACTGTCCGGCCTCAATGTCGACGTGTTCTTCCAGCCCCGAGCCTTTGTGGAAAAGCCTGACGTCCTCCCCGTCAACACCAACACCGTCGACAGTGAGATCGCCCCACTCGTTGTCGTCCAGGTAGACTTGTGCTGTCAGCTTGTCCGCGGGTAAACGTCGAAGCTTCTCAATCAGTTCGGTTACGGTCACGGCTTTCTCCGTTGTCGGTTGCGCCGTACATGTTCAGTCGAGAAAGAAGTCAGGTCCTAAATCGTCCCACGTATTGTCGGCGTGGGGGTCCGGGTGACAGTTTTGGTGTACGGCAGGTTCGAAGTCACGTGGGATGCGGCTGTGATCGCCACCCGTGGTAAAGCGCTCGGCCCTCGACTTGAAAGGCGCTTTGCAGACCACGCACGATCCAAAGGGGTTGCTGTGTGTACGGACAGTGACCTTCATACAGCGCCTAGGACGGGCCAACCCTTGAACGATTCACTGGAAACAAAGCCCGAGGTTTGCCGCTTGCCGTAATCCGCACTCCCCGTCTTCACCAGAAGGTTCTCCGCGTGCCGGTAGGTGCCGGGGCTGTGCGTGTGTCCGCAGAGCACGAGAAAGCTGTGCTTGGGGTGTTGCAGTGCAACGTCTTCGAGCATGCGGCCCATCGCTGCCGACGTGAACCAGGGCAACCAGTTCTTGTCGGAGATCTTCCCCTCGTGCCAACACGCATTGGCGAACGGTGGGAAGTGCGTGACGAAGATCACTTGTTCCCGAGCTTCACACGCTGCCAGAAGGGTGTGCCGCGCGATATCGGCGCTGTCGTCAGCGTGCTTGCGCAGCGTGGACAGCAAAGGGTTACGGCTGCCCGTACGGGCTTCGTGGTCCCAATCATATGGGTTGTAGTGTTTGCGAAGGTCGGCGATCACCGTGAAGTCCGATAGTACAACGTTCGATCCCTGCGCGTCGCCAAGACGCCCGTCGTACCACCCCGTGTGTCCACAGATCGCCGTGTCGTCCGTCAACACGATAGGACCGCAGGTGTCTAGGAAGTGCAGCGTAGGGATTCGTTCCTGTAGCTGGAACGTAGCGTGCCTCACCTCCGCAAACGAGCCGCTGTAGAAGTCGTGATTACCGAGTACGAAGTAGATCGGCTTGGGAGCTACGCTTGCGGCGAACAGCGGCAACAGAAGCGGCAGGTTCTTGGCTTCGGCGATATCGCCACTGATCACAATACCGTCGAAAGGCTCCTTGTCCTTGCGACACAAGCCCTTCCCGTACTCCGTGATCTGTTGCGGCTGCAGGAAGTTCAAGTGCGGGTCCGTAATCCAAAGCAGTGTCGTCATGATCGCTCCCGCGCGTACGCCAAAGCCGCTTCAAGCGTCTCGTCAGCATAGACGATCGCATCCATGAGGCCCTCCGGGGCGCGAGTCTGCGCTTTGCGCAGTGTGGCACAAAGCTCGGTGAACAGGTCTAGCGACGGCCTTGTCCGTGAACCCAGCGTGAACGCGCACTGCCAAGTCGAAGGCTTTTCCGGGTCTTCACCGTACTCTGCGTTGAGCGCGAGCCGTGTGTCAGCGTTGGGCGGCCCGAACGCTGTATCGAGTCGCCACGAAAACTCCCAACCCTTGGGGTTGATCGGGCAGACCATGATCGTTTCGAGTTGGCGGTGTCGAGACAGGTAGGGGTTCATAGATCCTCGATCTCTTCAAGCGTCTCTTCATCGATCGTCGGGCGCTGCAACGCCGCTTCCATCCAACGAAGTTGCGCCGACAGACTTGCGGACGCGGTGTCGTCTTCACCGTCTATCACGTGGACAGGTGCAACGGGTTCGACAGCAATCGCCGAAATGTTTCCGGCGTCGTCATAGTGAACTTCACGGATGGTGAAGATCTGTTCGTCGGCTTCCACACGCCGCACAACACGGTAGTTCCAAGATCCCATACGTTCAAACCTACTTGCACTCAATGTCTTCGCGCTTTACGACGCATCACAGGGCAGCTCTCGAATCTCGTTGACGATCTTCGCAAACTCCTTGCGTACTTCATCCGTTACGCACATCGCTCCAACACCGTGCGGCGGAACAACTTCTTCGACACCCAAACCTTCAAGAGTGTCTGCAATCGCGTCGAGCAGGTGTCTACGTATCGTCGTCATTCATCCTCGCTTGAGTAACGCTGGCGGTCAGCGTGCGCCTCGATGTAGTCGTTGATCAGCTCGTAGAACGCCTGTGCAACGGCTTTACGCTGTTCAGGTGAACAACCGAGTGCGTCGAATAGCTTGTCGTACAGCTGTGCGTGAAGCTCTTGCGCGTTCCCGAAGTAGGAACCTTCGCTCACGTTGTGCCGACACGCGCGACACGAGAAACGTGCGTGCTCTGCGCACGGTGTGTAGCCGTAGTAGTTCACAGAGTGGACCTTCTTCGTGCGCGTTCTGCGATCATCTTGCGATAGATCGGAGGGTATTCGCCGGCACTCTCCAACATGCGGATGGCGTTCCCGAGGTGACTGTCGCTCATCGTCTTGACCGTGTGGACGGTTCCGTCGAACGACCGCCACACAGGTTCCCGGATGGCGAAGCGTAGGATGAAGCTTTGCAGGCTACCGAGTAGCCATACCAACATGTACATCGCTGTATCCCACGCCGACCTCGGGTCTGTTTCGAGGTCGATGAACCGACGGCGACTATTGAGGTGCCTCACACCGCAGCCAGTATCTCGTCACGCAAGCGATCGACTGCTTCGTGCGTTTCGGCGACACCGAGCACGAGGATAGCCGTGCGGATCCCTCGCAAAGCTTCTGCGACGTCCGGCGTTTTCTCCGACGCCGGCAAAGTGTTCGTGACAGCGTTTCCGGACGGTAACGCCAACGGCTTTGTTGCCTTCTTCAGCTTCTGTCGCGCGGTAGAGCGCACAGCGTAGACCAGACCTTCGTTGAAGGGGACGCCGGCTTTCTTGCCGAGGGCAACAACGGTAGCTGCCGGCACGCCAGGGTGTTTACGGATGAAGGCACTTCGATTGGGAACAGTCTTCTTTTTCATGTGGGGGGCTTTCTGCGGCGCGTTTGTGCGTCGTCTATGGGACAAAATGTTCATGCGTTCTTGGGGGCTTGAGCGCCGGTATCGGGTCGCACACGGCGCAATACTTGTGTCGGAACAACGTCCGAATGCGCGACAGTTGGTGTTCGTAGAACTCCATCGTCCACACGACGCTCTGCCCGCGAGGGGGTGCTTCGTTAGCCAACGCTTTCACACGGTCGAGCACGTCAAAGGTTCGCTGGCAATGCACACACACGCTGAAGTGTTTGTCTATCATCGGATGTTGCGACGTATGTGCGTGGCCCTGTCTTCAGCTGAAGCGATCGTTTCTTGCGCCTGTACGTGTTGCCTGCGTGCGCTGTACGCAGCGTTGGATAGCCAACTGTCTGCCAGCGCGACAAACTCGTGTGTATCCGGGTCAATCATTTCCCAGTGGAAGTCTGTGACGGCACCGTGCCGTAACACGCTCGTGTGTTGGCGGCGGAACGGCCACAAGACGCCACGTACGTAACTCAGCTCCACAATGACCAGGTCACGTTTGAACGTGACGGCGTGCGGCGTGTACGTATTGATCTCGTCGCGATCGACGTACCCGAGCATCAAGTACGTGCTTGTGAATATGCCTAGAAGGATAAGCAGTGTCATGGTTTCCTGATCCATTCGACGACGGGGCGGCCCGTGAACGATTTATCGATCGGCCCGATCTCTAAGACGTTGTAGTCATCCATCGGCCCGGTTGGACCGCCGTAGTTCGGACGCCCGACGCAGATCCCGAGGTAGCGAAGCCCGAGCCCCCACGCTTCGAGCTTCGTCCACAGACCGCTGTAGCAGCCTGTACGGTGCAACACGGCTGACCGCACGTTGACGAGGATGACTTCGCAGCAGTCCAAGAGCTTCAACATGAACTTCACATCGCGGTTGTCCTCGTACGGTGGATTCGACAAACCTAGATCGAAGCGAATCCCTCGGGGAAAGACATCGTCGTCTAGGAAGTCTCCGACGACGATCTCCGCGAGCTTCGGGTCGAAGCTCTGCAACACACTTACCAACGCCGGGTCGATCTCCACAGCCGTGACGTCGACCGTGGGATCGACGTGCAAAAGCAGGTTGCCTGTGCCCGCACTCGGCTCAAGTAACGTCTTCGGCTTGAGCACTTGGGCTCGTCGCCACATAGCGGCGGCCAGGTAGTCTGGGGTAAACCACTGCGACAGAAGCTGTTGTTTGGTCTTCGGTTTGTTCTGGCGTCGCGGGGGTCTGGACATACGAAGCTCGCCGCAAGTGGATGATCCAGGCGCCGGCTTCGCGGTTCACAGGCCGATGCCTGTGTCGCTCCACGCGTCGCAGCAAGCTAGCTACATCGAAGCCCTGCTTACGCGCCCAGGTCCGCAGAGGTAACGCTTGGCGACTTGAATTGCAACTAGCACACGCCGTGATCAGGTTCTTGCGATCGTTGAAGCGGCAATCCGTTGGGGTGTCTTCGATGTGATCAAGCGTGAGACCAAAACCCAAAGGATCAATCGGAAACACGCCCCGGCAGTAAACACAATCGAAGCCATCTCGGATGTAGATGGCAAAACGTAAGTCACGGCGAATCCAACCATGGTGACCGTGAGGCATGCTTCACTTTACGAAACGCTCGGCGTCTTCTGCAAGATCGTAGAACGCCTCACGTAGCACCGCGATCGCTTTCTGCTTGGCTGTACGCAACTGTTTGACCGGAAAGCTCTGCGAGTAGCGTGGGATCAACGTCCTGCCGATTCTCACAGTCATCTCCCACCGTCGGGGTATGCCGTCACTTTTCGTGTTGTACGGGCGACACAGCTCTAGCGTGATACGCCCACAAACCTTCCGGTAAAGCCGAGCACCGCGTTTGTACTCAATCGGGCGGTACACGTGATGCGAAAGGTCTTGCCAGTCATTGGTGTCCGCCACGGTCAACCTCTCTTTGCGTACTGCAGCGTGATCAAGGCTTGCGTGCGGTCTGTTGTCGCGTCGTGCCAGCCGTCGCACCACGCTGTGATGAAAGACCGGGACCACGAAAGCCGCCCATTCCACTTACGTTTGTCCTCGTAAGGGCAGCTGTCTTCAGGGTCACCATTCAAGCCCGCCTGCAGCCCTTTCAAGTAAGCTCCACGATGAGCACGGTTCCATTGTGTGATGTTGCGCGAAGTCACTTCAAGCATCCTCGGCTGGATCGAGGACGGCTGTGTCTACACCATCCTCTTTGCGGCAAATGAACCTACGGATGTAAGCGGCGGCTTCCGCTGGTGTCTGTGCCGCGTTACAGCCGTCGGCGCTGAACAGTCTCCACGCTTCCAGGGGTGTAAGCCTGAAATGACGCCGTAGACGGTCTATGGACACGTAGTCGGGGTCGTCCGGTTGCGACCGTCTCCACGCGATTTGACAGTTTGCCGTAATAGGCGAAGACATGCATGGTGAACCTGCCGTCTTCAGGGATTTCTTCGACCACCCGAAGGAGGGTGCGTAGCCGTTGAAGCTGAAGCGTGTCGATCATGGAGCTACTTTTGGTGAACCCCGAAGGGTGGTCCCGGCATTTCTCTACGGCGTTCCGGGACCATGGCGCTTTCGCGCGACGCACGGGCAACACATGCAAGCGGAGTACAGGAAACACTTGCACGTGCTCAGAGTCTGTCTAGGTTCTGGTCGTGTGAATCGGGTTTTCGATCGGACGGCCGAGCACACGTGACGCGAGGTCGACACCCGCAACCCAATCTCTCGGGTCACCGTCGCTTGTCACTTGAATCTCGTTTCCAAAGACGTCTTTGGCGATAGCGAGACACGCTGTTACGACGATATCGTAGGGCCGATTCGCGGTTTTGCAGAAATGGAAACCACTACTGATTTCGAACGCGAACGTTTCGTAGTCATCGGGGTTGACCCCGTTGAAGCACACAGACGCCTCATCTACGTCGGGTGTTCCGCTGCCGTCCCCACCCGCAAGCGGGACAGGGGACGCCGCGATGACGGCCGCCATCTGTTGTACGGCAGCCTTCCAGCGCGTGCTGTGTTGCGAAACCTCCGCCAGTCTCCAATAGTGCGTGTAACCCATGATCGTCTATCCTCTTCTGCGGTTTGCCTACCGCGGTTGTATCTCCGACGCAGACTTGCGTCACGTATTCACTCGATCGGAAGTCCTTTTGCAATCAAATCGGCTTCCTCTTGGCGCAGAGCCTTGAGCGACGGGAACGCCGGTAGCCGTTCTGTCGGCCAAGTCCACGGGGAGCAGTTTTTCAGCACCGAAAGTGCGTACACAGCTGCATCACCCCGCGCAGTAGCTTCCAGCGCCTTGATCTGTCGCGCGTGGTAGCGGCTGCGCAGCTCACGTTCTTCCGCGAAGGCTTGGAGACGCTCGCGCTCTTTCAAGAGGTAGGCGAGTTGCTTGCGTAGCGTTTTGCCACCGTTGAAGCGACACACCGACGTCGTGCCGTACACACGCACGTAGCCCATGTCTTCGAAGATGGATCGCGTGGCTTCCATGCCGTAGGTTGCAAGCTTCTCTAGGAACTCAGCCTTCGTAAAGTCTTTGGTAGCCACGATCAAACCTCGTCCAAGATCGCGAGCGCCCGTCGAACACGATCGAGTGTACAATCGCCACCTGGACATTCTTCTCCAGGCTTGAGCTTGCGACGACCGTGGCAGTGATCTCCCGTTACTTCATACGTCTCTTTCGCCATACGCAGTGTTGCACGGACATTGAACACAGCTACACGAAGTGAGTCATGCGGTGTGATCTTCACAGCTTCAACCTTTGTGTTCGTACGGGATGGACGGGAAGTAGACGACATGGGCACTGACAGACGCAACGAAGCCTAGCCGCGCACACCGAACCGCTGCCGCAATGTCGAGCACGTCGTCACCGCCGCACGATTCGAGTAGTGCGCCGCAGACGTCCGCCCACAGCTCGCGGCGAGTGCTTCGTGTCACCGTGACCGCAAAGCATGATCCGTAGGGAATTACTTTGAAAGTATCGCCCCACTCTTCGGTCAAGATGCGGACTACGGGGTGCATCACTCGCCCTCGGGGTCGATCGACCAGTTGCCGACCTTGTTACCGTTCTCGTCGCGGAGAATGCCGGCATCATCACATTCGATGCCGTCATCGATGCGATCGGCCACCTTGCGAAGCAACACGGCCACAGCTTGGCAGTCCTGGATCGCGACGTTGTCGCTATCGATCTGAAACGAAAACTTCATACGTTGTCCTCTTGTAACACCCTTGCCGGGGCGGGTCGTGGCGACCTAGTTACACACGAACACTTGGCTCGTGTACACCTAGGACGGCAAGGCCGTCCAGTGATTCACTCGGGTTCCGTAGGGTACTCGGGAATGATCTCCTCGGCTTCCTCGCCCGCATCGTCTTCGTACGCTTGCATGAACGTCTCGTACGCTTGTCCTGCGTCGGATGCTTGCCAGCTTTCGGATTTGCTGTCGAAGTAGTCCTGCATCCGATCGTGCAGCTCGTCGCGGAAGTTGTGAAGCTCTGCCAAAGCCTGGTTGTATTCGACGGCCGCCGTTTCGAGCGCCTCACGGAGCTTTTGCAGCTTCTTTTCGTCTGCGACGCTGAGTTTCTTCATCGGTCTGTCCTCTCGTTGCGTCGGGATTGCCTTCCCGAACTAGCTCACTGTCACTGTGCTAGTTCGGACGGGTAAGCCGTCCAGTGATTCACTCTACGCCACGCATTCGGCGTTCGGCTGCAGCCATCGTGGCCGCGTATCTCTGCCAGAACACACGCTTACGGTCGCCAATCGTCTTACACAGCTCGCGCCCTGATCGGGCGAAACCGTACGTGGTAGCGGCTTCGTTCTGGATCTCGCTTACGCGCGCGACCCACAACCCATGTACGTCCACACTTTCGGGGCTCATGCGACCCTCTGCGCATTCAGTTGTGCGACGAAGGTTTCAGCTTCCTTGCGCGTCGCGAACGGACGACGACCAATCCCGAACGTGCCGCGGTCGTTATCGTAGACTGTGAAGCCCACGGTTTCGCGCTTCCAGTTCGCGCGCTCTGCATCCGACGTCCAGGGACACGCCCCGTACACGCTTGTAGTACGCCCTGAAACGTGACGCCACACTTGAGCCTCTGTCACTTCATAACGCATGGTTTCTGTCCTCTCACTCGGGGCTTGCCTTCCCCGTATCAACACCCAGGCTTACCTAGGTGTTGATACGGACGGGTAAACCGTCCACAGATTCACTCAGAAGCAAGGATCTTGCTTGTATTGTCGTCCCGCATACACGAACACGTAGGGTGCGCCCTTTGCCTGATAAGAGCCGTCCCTGCGTCGCGTGAACGTCCGTCGATGACCGTCCGGATCGGACGTGAACAGTGCACGGCGCGGACCTTCCGCGTACGCGTCTTGGTTCTTGTGTGCGCGGATGTTGTCGGGCGTCGCTTCGAAGCGATGACCGCTCCCGCTGACGCTGACCACCGTGTAGGGGTAGCTGTCGCCGTTGATCGCGTAGGTGATTCCATCGCCCACGCTTGGGGGTGTAACCAGTTTGGTAAGACGTTCCATGTTCTGTCCTCCTAACGAGCTTGCCAGCTCGTTCACTGTAACCGACGGGAACCGCGTCCCCGTATTCACGCCACAACTTCGAAAGCGCAGCGGCTCAACACCGTTTGAGGCGTTCCCCTGTACTCGCTGTGCTCTTTCACGGTACCCTTGCCGCACACCTTGTCGCCAGCTTTCAAGCTGGGCACGCCTGCAGCTTTCCACACTACCACGTTGCCGTCGGCATCCTGCATACTGACGATCGTTTTCGAGCCATACATTGTGTCAAACGTGTGTGTTCGAATGACAGTCAGGTTCCACACTTCGCGCTTGCCGACCGTCCCCACATGGATCTTATTCGCGGAAGCCTTACGTGCGGCAGTCAAGCCAAGCTCGCGCTGGTAGGCGGCCACGACGCTCGCGACGATCCCGGTGTTCCGAAACGTCACATAGCCGATCGCACACGCCGCGCGCACGTTGTGCAAGTAGTCGTTCAGATCTTCCCGCTCACCCAGCGTATCGACCCACGCCGCAACGTCATCGGCGAGCGTAAAATCAGCTTCGATCGGCTGGCCAGCGTGCCAATCCTCGGCGCTATCACCGTTCGGACATCGGCCCGCTGTGAAACTCGCGTGTGATGCCGTGCTCATGCGAAAATCCGTTGCGGCAGACTTGGGCGTCCACCCGTGCAGCCGGATCGCCGCACACGTGTGCGCAAGCCAGGTTCGCGTGCTGTAGCCGTCAAAACCTCCCGACCCATAGCCACCGTCACCATCGCACGCGCCGCTGCAAAGCAGTTCAAGCTTGCGCATGAAGGCCCACATTCCGAGCGCGCCGTCAACGTCAGCCGTGCGGAGAAAATCCGCGAGACAATTGCGGCCGATCTGGTGATAGCTACGGTGCTCGATAGAGTAGAGCACGAACGTATCATTGCGACGACGGTTTGTGCCGCAATGCTCACACGCGGGGATGGCAGTACGGTAGATCGTTGGGATCGGACGGTCGAAACGCGGTGCTTTCGCGACCACGTTTCCGGTTTCGTGGTGCTCTACGCGAGCCGCAAAGCGGAAGCCCGCGATACGCGGGATCTCCCCCGTGATGCTCACACGCACGCGAGCTTGCACACGAGTTTCGTCCAACGCGACCGTGAAACGTTCGCTTACTTCGATGCCAAGCTTGGCTGTACCAGTCTTGTCCGCACGCCGCGCTAGCTTTGCAACTTCGTGCTGCAGTGCCGCCAAGCGGCTTTCGAGTACCACGAACGAGCCATCTTCGTGATGGCCAAGATCGGTCGTAAGCATATTGTCCTCTCACTTCGAAGCTTGCCAGCTTCTATCAATGTCCACGTCAACCGTGGTCACTGATAGAAACGGGGAAACCCGTTCCCGTATTCACCGTGCGTTTGCGTTTCGCAACGCGGCAAGTCGTTTGCCTTGCACACGGTAACGCCAGCTAGGGCCTTCCCAGAATGACCACGCACCGTCTTTTGACTGGAAAAGATCCAGTTGCGCCACACCGCGGCCAGGCTCGCCGATCGGATGCAACACGTACGTTTCGGCCTTGATACAGCTATCCGTTGTATGCGCGCGCAGCAAGCGTACTTCGTACGTGGAATCAAGCGTGTAGGTCATTCGACATTGTCCTCTCAGAGCTTGCCAGCTCTTACTACGACTCGGCTTCCCAAGTCGTAGTAAGAACGGGGAAACCGTTCTAGGTATTCAACCGCAATCGCAGCGTAGGGTTTCGATTTGCACTTCGCGAAACACCTCCGCGCGTGCGTCATAGTAGACGCCGCGTGCGGCGTGCCGGCATAGCGGCCATGCCGTTACCGCGGCTTTCACGCGACGTGAAAAGCTGCGCACGAGCGCATCCATTTCTCGCTCACCGTCGCGACGTTGCGCAACGATCTTGATACCGTCTACCCAGCCGTCGATACGTGCCATGTTCCCTATCCTCTCAGAGCTTTCGTTGAACCTTGCCAGGTTCACACAAAGGCACGAGAGCTTTCCCTCGTACGCTTGTGTGGACGGGCGAGCGTCCTACGTATTCACGCCTCGACACCGAGATCCGTTTGAGTCGTCGCACCTTGCATGTACGCCACACACGCGATGGCATTCAAACGCGACCCCGGTGCGAGTACCTTGACCGTAGCAGGGCCTGTAAAGCCCCCACAACGGCTCGGATAGCCGGCAAAGTAACTCGCGCGGTCGAAAGCGCGCATTGCCGTCCAAGCTGCAGAACCGTTCACGAAAGTGAATGACACAAGCCTTCGCATCCTACCCTATCCTCTTTTGTCCCGGACCTTGCCGGGTCCTGGCCGGGTTTTCCCGGTACGCCCATTCTGACGTAGCCCCCCTCCCCCGTATTCACGGACCCCCGAAAAAAGTTTGTATACTATAGTATCCTGTCAAGAAATGGCTATTTCTTGACAAAAGTGACGGGGGGCTTTGAATAGAGGGGTCGGGGTCTCGTCTATATAGGCGAATGTGCGATAGACCCCGGCCGGCAAGCTGGGATAGAGGAAAGCAGGTAGGACAATGAAAGACGATCGCTTGAACGACCGTGAACGCGAAATGTGGGTCATGAATGACGAAGGCTGGTATCGGCGCTGGCAACGCTTCCGCGGCAGTATGCGAAGCTTTCTCCGCGAGAACCGCACGGAACTGGATCAATACATTCGTGGAACGCTCGCACGCCCTGCGCGTACATACCTCGAAAACATTCGCCTCGAAAGCGGGTTCAAGAGCTGAATACCCCGGACGTTTGCACGTCCGAACTAGCACACAGTGAATGTGTGTTAGTTCAGGCTGGCAAGCCTGATTGAGAGGATAGGGACAAATGCAAACTGAATTGCAAAAACTTTGCGCAAGCGAAGGTGTGACGATCAAATGCGCGTACGGGGTCAAGAACCCGGATCCTGATATGTCGCACTGCATGGATCCGTGGACAGTCACCTTGCGCTACCAGGGTCGGCGCTTGACCACCAATTTCTACATGGGTTCTGGTCACGCGGGCAAGGAACCGACCGCCGCTGACGTGGTGTCGTCGCTCATCCTGGACGCAAGCGCTGGTGAGCAGAGTTTCGAAGACTTCTGCACAGATCTTGGGTATGACACCGATTCGCGTCGCGCGTTTCGCACTTACACCGCATGCCGCAAAACCGCGCCCAAGATTCACCGTCTGCTCGGTGACGCGTTCGATCGCTTTGCAGCGGCCGAACACTGAATACTCGGACGGTCTTGCCGTCCTATCTGAGTACACAGTGAGTGTGACTAGATAGGTCTACATGACCTCTACCGTGGCAACGGTAGATGCAAGAGAGGATAGACAGTGAACCTGCATAAAGAATACGCACGGCTGCGCACACGCGGATGGCCTGCAGCAGAGGCTTTTCGATCGGCCAAGATCAACGTGGCGTTTGACGACGCCCGGAGAGCTGGCCAGGTAGACTTTCGCACGCGTGACGATCAAGAACCCTTCGACGCGTCGTATATCGATACGTGGACGGACCTTTCAGAAACCGCTCGCGACAAGGCACGCAAAGACGCGCTAAAGCGCGTCGAGAGCGAAGGGACATACGGGATCGTCTCGTATGTGCTCCGAACGTGCTCCGAAGGGGTTACACACGAAATCGAGATCGATTCGTGCTGGGGTTTCATCGGGGACGGGTGGAAAGATAGCGGTTACGACGTCGACTTGAAACGCGCAGCGCTTGACGCGTTGAAAAGCTGAATACGCGACGGGCTTGCCCCGTCACACAAGCACACTCGGCTAGAGTGTCTTTGTGTGAACCTGGCAAGGTTCACGTGAGAGGATAGGTATGGAAATCAAAATTCCGACGCATGGGTGGGTCCAAGTCGCGGGCGATATGGATCCCGGAACGTTCGGCGGCACCATCGCTACCGCGAACGGTGAGACGATCGAGCTGATCGAGATCCAACCTGTACGCGAGTACGCAGGCGACCACGAGGCATACGACGTCGGCTTTCCGTTCTGGTCGAAAGAAACCTATTTCGATCTAACAGACCTGCAGCTTGACCGCGACGAAGTGAAAAGCGCACGCGCTACTTGCGATCTCACCGACGAGATTTTGCAGGGAATGTCCCCCGAACGGCGTGCGGTCGCGATTGCGTGCGCCTTGCTCGACTACGGCCTCGGCGACGAAGGTCCGAGCGGTTGGGCGAAGGACGTGATCGGCACGCGTCGCGTGAAATGGTGGGGGTCCCCTCGCCCGCAAGGCTGGCGTTACCTGGCCGACGAAGATCGCGAGTTTCGCGCGATGATTCGCGAGTCAGAGCGGGGTACGAAATGACCACCAAAATCCGCGTATCCGTCACGCCACGCAAGATCTATCCGCCGTTTGGGGGACGCAGGCGCACAGTTTACGACGCCTACATCACGCAAGGCGACGTCTACACGGCGGACACGCGAGAAGAGGCGATGGCGCAGGCCCGCGCGGCTTACGTGTGGGAAACCGAAACGCCGTCATTCAACATCGGCAAGGTAGGTTTGCGACCGTTCGGCTTGCCTAGCGGTTGGCTGTTTACCCTACCTTCGGGATGCAGCCATTCGTTTTGCGCACCTACGTTCCGTGCGGCTCTAGCTAGAGTGTGTTGGGAGTACCGCGATCACGCGGACCTACAAGACTTCATCTTTGAAGCTCGCGCGTATTGGCGAACCTTACCGGCATGTTGATCGCTGCGAGTAGAGCCCTACCCTGAATAGGGCGTCTCTCAGAGCGTTCAAACTCAACGGCAAACAAGAAAGAGAGTAGGGACATGACCATGGACAATTGGGCATTCGCAGACGGACAAGGGAACGAGATCACGCGCGGTTGGCAAGGCACCGAAGACCAGGCACACGCCCTTGCGCAGAAGTTCGCGAACAAGCGCAACGATGTGATCGAATACTGGCCGGAAGACGCGGGGCACGACTCGCGCACAGTAGAGCCGCAATCACGCTATGTGATCATCGAAACGATGCCTGAACACCTGCGCGAGTCGCACAAAGCCGCTGGCAACTGGGGCCGCTACCCGGCCAACGGCGCCGTGCGCGAGTGCATGGCGCGCGCCGACGCGGAGATCGCCGTTGCGACCGATCCCGACGGCTATGCGCGCATCGTGCGCGATGCGACGGACGCTGACCTGCGCTCGCGCGGTTTGTTCGCGTGCGTCGTGCGCTGGTCGAACGGTCACGAGGAATCGGCGGATAACTACGAGGAAGCCAAAGACCTTGTGCGCGCGCAGCGCCCCGATGCCGCGATCGGTCATGATGGCGACCTGACCGAAGGTGGCGAGCGCACGCTGTGTTGGGCGAACGCGGAAGACGCGGAAGACGACGACGGCGCCCGCGCGGTCGCGAGCATCTACGAGGCGTGACCGCGTGCTGATACCCCCGGGCGATCCCTCGATACAGGAGAATGACACGTGACCAAGAACCAGATCGAAAAGGTACTCGGACTCAAACTCGTGCGCGGCTGGATCCTCGACGGCGTAGGTCCCGCGCGGTACGGCTGGGCGAGCGTGCACCCGGCAAAGCAGCGTTGGGAAGGACGGACGCTTGCCGAGATTGCGGCGCGGATCGAAGCGTGACCCACCTGCCCGGCCGGGCCGCCGCTCCGGTCACGTGACTTCGGGTCGCGTGACGGGACAGGCGCATAGGGTGCCGAAGGAGGATGTGAGGATGGCGAACTGCGAGCACGCGCGTACGACTGACATTTCGGAGCACTGCTACACCGGCTCGGTCGCGGGCATCTACGGCGACGAAAACCGCGCCGCCCACGGCGGCGTCTGTGTCACGGTGGAATGCCGCTCGTGCGGCGCGCGGCGAGGCGAAAACCGCAACGGCCGCCACGTCGAAGTCGGCGCGTGGGGCCTGACCCGTGAGCAGCGCGAGGCGAAGGCGCGGGAGGCGGCCCGTGTCGTCTCCGCCCTCGTAGAGCGGCGGCCGGGCGACGTGACGCTGCGATCGGACTCTGGCGCGGAAGCCACGGTCGGAGTCGACCGCGAGGGCTATCTCGTGGTCCGTGGCGCCAAGCAGCCCGACGGCCAGCATATCTACGCGGCCGTACCCGCCCTCGTCGACTACGCGCGCGAACTGCGCGCAGCGCATGTGCACGCCGAGAAGCTGCGCGACGCCGTCGCCTGACCCGCCTGCCCGGCTTCGGTCGGGCCCGTCGCTCCGAACCTGTAAGCAGCGCTTACGGGTTGGGACAGGCGCCGTGGGGCGACTGAGAGGAGGATTGAGGGATGGCGAAGATCAAGATCAGATACGAAGAGCCCGCGAATTGCTTTGCGGCCGTGGTTGCGGAATTCAGTGACGAGCACGGAGTCGAGCGCGACGACTATACGTGCATCGAAGGTCTCGATGAAATTGCAGCCTGCATCTTGCTTGCAGCTGTGCACGATACGCTCCGCGCGGCGCGCGGCAAACGCGAAATCAACGTAACCGTAACCGAATACGAAGGGGACGACTTTCCCGAGGCTGTGCACTACGACGCGTTCGTGTCAAAGCGTCTCGGTGAGCTGTACCCAGGACACACATTCAACGTCTCGTTTGGGCCTCGCGTGTTCTGCCCACAAACGTTCGAACACGCCGATGATGTTGTATCCTTGTGCAAGGTCGATTTGTGGGACGAGTTTTGCGAACACGGCTTCAAAACGGTCTAGCACCCTGACCCGCAAACAATGCCGCCAAACACCGTACCGGAAACCCTGTGACTACGCCCCTACAAACGTTCCCACACACCGCGACGCAACGGTATTTGGCATCGATTGGTGCATGTAAAGAGGCTCGCGCCTGGGTTGGTACACGCACTCTGCAAGAAGCTTGGTATACGTGTGAGTGCATCGATTGGCTGCACTTCTTGCTGTATGAAGTGATCTGGGCCGAATTTTGGGAGCTGCGTGCAGCACCTAATGCCGATTACAGTGCAATCTTCGCCGATCGCATTGCGAAGCGTGATGCCCTTGACGCATGCACGACGTGCAATGAAGTGCGTGCGAAGTTCGAGTGTCCAACACTCCCACCCCTCATTTGACACGTATCACGTGTGACAACCCCTTGTGCGCCACAGCGCCTACCTGATAGGCGTCAAGAAACGATCCCCACGACCCCCATAAAAAGAGTGACCGATGAACCCCCTGCATCGCGAGCACATGATCCAAGATCTTCGCAAACGTAACGTCTCCGAGCGCGACATCGGAGAGCTGCTTGAGATCTTCGAAAAGCACACATCCCTTATGCGTTGGGCGGCGCTCATGCGCGCAACGAACATGTTCGGTTCGGCCGCATGGGAATGGCTCAACCGCTACCAGCTCGGCGACCCCCGCAAGCGTCGCTACGTCCAGGAGATCTCTAGCGGAGGCGTTCACCGATGACCGTGTGGAATGGTGTGGACGCCTACCCACTGTGTTGGCCTGACGGGTGGACGCGGCTCGATCCGCGATATCGCAAACACGCGCGGTACAAAACGAGCTTCACAAGTGCACGCACAGGTGTGCTGCGAGAACTACGATTGCTCGGGGGAACCGCCGTCTTGATCTCTTCAGGCATCCCTGTGCGTAGGGACAAGCTACCCTACGCAACGTACACCGAACCCCGTGACTCGGGCGTGGCCGTGTACTGGCTCCAAGGCAAGAACAAGACGCCGCAAGTGATTGCGTGCGACACGTGGCGCAAGGTCGCGGACAACCTGCACGCCATCGAACTCACGATCGCCGCCATGCGCACAATCGAGCGCTCGGGCAGCTCGCAAATCATCGAACGCGCTTTCACAGGCTTCACAGCGCTCGCGGCAAGCAATCCCAAACGTGAGTGGTGGGAAGTCTTCGGTTGGGAACGTGACGACCGAAACACGGCGTGTGCGTACCCCTGGTATGAGATCGAAGCACTCTACAAGAGGTTGTGTCTCGAACGGCACCCGGATCGGGGCGGCAATCACGAAGACATGGTCGAACTGAATCGGGCGTACGCTGAGGCGAGAGCCGACTATGGCTACACCTGATCTTGACGAAGACTGTTATTGGTTGTTACGTGAAGTCGCTTGGGGTCGCAACTATCTTCCTTACGGCTGGGACAACGCGCTGAAGGTGCTGTGTCGGTACGGGCTTCTCGCCCGCCCTGACGGCTTCGTGCGGCGTTTCAAGTTGACAATCTACGGTTACAAACAGCTCGCAGCGAAGATACAACACATCCCGCGCTTCGAAGACGTGCCCAATGCGTGAAGCATTTGAAGCTTGGCTCCGCGAACAAGGCTACCGCGACTCTACCATCGACAAAACTGTGGGAGAGGTGTTCGCGGCGCATGCGACACTCACAACCAACGGTGGAACACTCCGTGTGGGGGCGAACCGTTGCAGCCTGCAACGCCTTCAAAAGTTCCTGCGTGACGAACCGTCGTGGTGTGCTGCGTCCAACTTCGCAAACGCCGTGGTTGATACAAACCTCGCTCCGGTGAAGCGTGCCGGCGCAGGCGTTCGCAAGAAGCCCACACGATCGTTTCACGACGACAACTGGAAACAGCTTGTCACCGCCTTCAACGCGGGGACGACACCCGAAGACTTCGCGTTGTCGATCATGGTTGGAACATCCCATCGAATCGGTGACGTGCTGCGCATTGAACGCAAAGACCTCGGCGCGGCACTCCGATCAGGGCTCTTGCAGCTCGAACGCAAAGGCGGTGGCTTTGTTGACGTGCGCATCGATGGCATGCGCGACGTATGGGAACGGCTCTACAAGCACTGGCCGGAACAACACGCTATGTTCGCACACTGGGTGTGCCCCAACTCGACGCACGACGCCAAGCCCACAGGCGGTGCGTACCAAGCTTGCCGCCGACATATTTTGCGCGTCGCCAACGATTTGGGCATCGACGGGCGAATACACACGCACAGGATCCGTCGAACAGTCCTAGTGCGGGCGCTCAAGCACACAGGGGACATGAACCTAGTGCAGCAACTTGGCGGTCACGCGTCGATCACCTCGACGCAAGAGTATGTCGACGAACAACGCGCCGACGAAGTAGCCAAGTTACAACAAGCACTCCGCAAGAACACGTGAAAGGTAAGCGCGTGCATGCCAAAGTCGAAGATACCTATTGGTGAACACATTCTGATCATCTACGAGCTTTTCCCCGAAAGCGTCGAACTTTTTCTCATCCCGTATGCACAAGTGACCAAAGCTCAACTGTCATTGTTGGAGCTAGCGCACGGAAAGTACATCGGCACTGACAAAAGAAACCCAGGCATGGAGTTCTTGTCCGACGCACTATCGGACAATCCAAAATACTGCTCCGACAACACGCCACCAGAACAACGCTGTATCTGGCACAAATATCGTGTGAAAGACGGCGCAGATCCGCTCCACGCCAACATCTCGTGCGTGTACCGCTCTGGGGTAGTCCTGTAAAGGGTTCTTATGATCTCGGACGTTTGCAAGGAAGTCGTGTCGGATATTTCTCGGTTGCCTGTTCAACCGGAAGGTGAGAAGTCCAGTGATACGCCCACTACGGTGGGGGAAGCCAATCACCTGACGCTCGCCAAGGATCCCGACGACGGGATGCGTCTCCTGACCGACACGACTTCCTTGGAACCGTTCGAGATCGTTCGAGCTACGATGCCCTTTCGCATCGAGCCGTGGCGCTTGGCGGAAGATCAAGAAGCACACCGCAAACGAACGTGTGCTGGCAAAGCCGGGTGTAAAGCGTGCGCCTTGATCGACGCGCTCTACGCAACGCAACGCGCGTGCGCCCAAATGGCGAACCTCGGGGCACGCTACTTGGAACGCGCCGACGGGGAAGCTTGGGAGAAGGCCCGTGGCGAGGGACGCAAGCTCACCGCGAAGGATTGGCCGTCACGCGAGTTGAATCTCTACCAGTACATGCGCAACGTTGATCAAGGCGTCTTGTCTGGCATCGTGGCGGCTGTGGCCAAGAAGGTTGCCGACAAGTGGCAGACCGATCGCTTTGACGTCTTGGTGCGCGCAGACAAAGCCGCGGCACGTTACCGGGCAGAGACGTTCCCGATCTTGCTCCGGCATGCCGATGTGAAATTGATCGAAACCGAGATCCGTGACGTCTTCGAACTGCGCTGTTCGTTCGCGTCGGGGCGCACGGAGACCCGTGGCAAACAGTGGTCAATCCCGATCCGGGCCAAGGACCAAAAGCAATATCAGGCGCTCCACGCTATCGCCACAGGTACGTGGAAGATCGGACAGTTGCAGATCCAACGTGATCGACAAGGCAAGCACTGGGAGCTGCGTGTGGCGTACAAACGCCAGATCGAACGTACCCCACAGACCGAACGCGTTGCCGCTGTCAACCGCGGCATCACGTGCATCCTCGCCGTCACAACCGACAACGGTGACCAGCTAATCTACGACGGCAGTGACATTGAAGCCTACCTGCTTCAAATGCAGGCACGCCGAAAACGCTACCAGCGAGGTTATCCACTGTCAGGGCGTAAGGGTCGCGGTCGTGGGCACGCACTTCGCGCTATCGAAAGCCTCAACGGGAAAGCCGAACGTTGGCGCAAGACACGCCTACAGACGATTGCCCGCGAGGTTGCAAACTGGCTGGTCAAGCGGGGCGTAACCAAAGTCTTGCTCGATGACCTCAAAGGCATTCGTGACGGCGCTGTGGAACTGCTCGACGGCGGTAAGCCCGTCTGGGACCGTATTCAACAGTGGCCCTACTTCGAAATGGGCTCTCGGCTCCAAGCGTGCCTACAGGAGGCCGGCGTCGTGTGTGAACCGCGCCCCGCACACTTTATCTCTCGCGATTGCCCTTCATGCGGCTATCGTGACGAGGAACGTGCCGTAAAACGCCAGTTCAAGTGTCCAAACTGCAACTACAGCCGACACGTAGATGTTGTCGCCGGCATGAACTTGCTCACACGCGAGCGCCTTGCGGCGTTAGGCGGCACAGCACCCGCTACACAGCGACCCTCTCGCAAACAGGTTTCAAAGCATCCGAAAGGTAAAGACTTTCGACCTAAGGGTTGAAATGACGACAGACACAAGGAGACGTTACAGG